>Ga0209712_10004647_pt1 | contig 10877 bp, 11 predicted proteins | sample ArcOceMetagenome_FD_187443 | JGI IMG/M metagenome (GOLD analysis project Ga0209712, IMG submission 187443) | Marine eukaryotic phytoplankton communities from Arctic Ocean - Arctic Ocean - Greenland ARC118M Metagenome (SPAdes) (version 2) | ecosystem: Environmental > Aquatic > Marine > Oceanic...
GTGCGTCTGATGAATACAAAAAAACAACAAAAGATCTGAAAGTAAGGGTGAGGATGCAGCAGCTGTGATTGCCAGGTTTAAGGAGGAGAATTCTTCCGACAAAGGAACAGATACTGACAAAGCATCCGGCGAAGAGAAGGCCGATGGGGCAGCTGACGCAGCAGCCGTGACCGATGGATGGTAAGGTCGAACTTCCTGCTTGCCCATGCGTTTGTCCACAGCAAATCTAAGAAACATGAGAAATGTTGATGCAATTGCGCTTTCTAATCTTAAATCAAGCATGCTGCTGTCTTCTTCCGAATGTTACACACCATTTGCTTATTATTAACCATGTTACTACCTAAAAAGCTGACAGCAGTTTACAAAAAGTGTGTCCTTGGTCCCCTTGTCAAATTGAACCATGCCGAGTTTCATGGCATTTAAAGTTTGCCTATATCCCTACACAGTGAGAGACTTTTACTTAATACCACCACTCGCGTTCAACTTCGAGTTTTCCTTCATCTGTTTCTCAACAACTGCCTTTGAAACCTCACATTGTACACCAACAAAGTTGACAACATTATTCTCCGCATCACGGAGAGCAGCCACAAAGAACTGATTCCAGAAGGGAGTTCCATCCGCTTTGTAATTTAAGAGACACACCGAAGTATCGACACCCTCACGAACCCCCTTTCGAATAATGTCAACGGCACTCTGGTCTGTTCCAGGTCCCTGTAAGAAACGACAGTTACGTCCAAGCACTTGGTCTAGTGTATATCCAGTCAAATCGAGGAACCCTTGAGAAACGTAAACAATGGGGTTGTCAGGAAGACTTGGATCGGAAATAGCAAAGTTTTGCTGAGATCCAGAAAGAGCCGACATGAGGCGAAAATCTGGTTCCATGAGAGTTTTGACTGGTCCAAATCCACTCGGCATTGGCAGTGGAGTGTATTTCCCCTTGGGTCCACTGATAGCTTCCAAAAGACTTTCCGCCTTATCTGGACACTCGCGAACGATTATTTCTTTGAGAGAATCAATTTCACTTTGAAGCCCTGAGATTTGTTCTTGCAGAGATTCAAGAAGAAACTTCTTTCGTAATCTACTTCGTTTCGCATGCTTGCGGTTACGCTCTCTTCTCTCAACCTTTTGTACATCAGTGAGAGCTTTTGAATCAGTCTTCTTGTCATCAGGTCCATCCTCCCCTGAATGAACAGGAGATGGTGTATCCTCTCGAGAGAGAACATCTTCTGCCTTTCGCTTAGTGGCAGAAGTAGCTGCCACTGCAGGCACCGGCGCAAAAGCACTTGATGAGCTAGTTTCTGGAGGGCCGATATAGAAGGCATTATTCGAAACCAGGGGCGCAGGTGGTGGAGGAGGCTGAGTGATATTCCCATCATCAATACCGACATTCATGGGAAACTCTCCAAAATAGCAGTCGCGAAAGAGGTCGTCCAAGTCTAGATTGCGTTCATTAGGATCCTGATATGTACAAGAAAAGGATGGACGATATTGAGCACAGGCAATAGATGCATTGCATCATTTTCAAAAAAATCTGATGGTCGGCACATCATCCACTGGCCATTGATTTTACGAACACAAGAAAAAAGGTGTCAACACATAATTACTAACTTACTGATCCAGTTTCTGAAGATGCAATAAACATTGGAAGGCTCAACGACGACGGAGCTGAAGCAAGCCCATTATTGGTTTCTTGATCGGCACTCATATTGAGGTGAATTATCTAACTGTGTGTTCCGAAGAGGTACGATAATGCGAACCGGCATTCAAATAATCTCTTTATTGCCTCCGGCATGCGACGCATGCTCCATCGATCACTCGCAAGCTTGCAAGCGGCGCAAGTACATACGGTACGATACAACCAACCAACCAACGCAGTGTTGTGTTTTGTAAAAGGCTCACTTCAAGATAAAACTACGTGGCTGTAAATCTAAAGAGGCCATTACAAATCTCCCATGCACTATGTCGAGGTTGATACGTCACACCACTCAAGATTTGGGACTGCAAATCTGAACCATCATCCACACACTTGAAAAACACATTGGCCATTGCTCACATTGAATATTAGTTTCGCAATACTGTACTTCTAGTGACACATTGAACAAATGAGACTCCAAATCCTAGGACTTACCTTCTTGTGTAGGCAGGCATCAGCCTTTGCGCCATTAATCAAACCTCGCGGAAGCAATAATGGTGTCATAACGTCCTCAACAAAACAATCTCCACTAGTCATCCTAAGATCTTCCAAAGAAGATGAAAAAGGTTTCATGGACATCATTTCGATGAAGGTAGATATACCAGATGAGGTCCGCGATGAGATTTTCAGGGCAGAAGCTAATACGCCAGCAGCCAAAGATAGAAACGCCCGTATTGCACTATATGCCACAATTGCACTGGTTGGAATTGCACTCTCGTCGCTCAATGTGTTTTTGAGCAATGTGAGAGCTGATGCTGGGGGAGTGGCATCTGATCTCAGCTCTATTGAAGAATTAGGTTTTGGATGGACTGGATCGAATCCATTCACATCCTTCTTTTTATTGAACAGAATTGGAGGAGGAATTGCACTCATTGCGGCGGGGTTTGGAGGGTGAGTTCTATCTTTGTTTGAAACATCATCGTCATCTTTCTCTCTTTTTCTGTCTGTCTCTAGAAGCCATAGAATCGCCATCTCACAACACTGCTTATTGCATATGCATTCATAAGAACTATGGTGGAGCTCGAAGTGAGTGTTATCTTTGTTTGAAACATCATCGTCATCTTTCTCTGTTTTTCTGTCTGTCTCTAGAAACCATAGAATCGCCATCTCACAACAATGTTTATTGTATATGCATTCATATTTATAGCAACGGACCAAGAACGAAAATGCAGAAAAGATTTGGAAAGAGCTAGAACGACGCAAAACGAAAGGAGCACCCAAAAAAAAGAAGCAGAAAGAACCAACAACTAAAAAGAAAAAGCAAAAGAATAAGAAGCGGCTTAGTGCACTATCTGAGGTTATATTGGAGAATGAGCCTACTGCAAATGCGAATACAGCACCCACGAGTGAGAATCCAGCACGTGAAGAAACAAAGGTTGACGGAAGTGAAAAGAAGGAGGAGGGATTCCTCGGGAAAATGAAAGATTTCTATGACCAAGCAGATAATATGGCTGCATCTCAGGCACTTCTATTGAACAAAGAATTGGAAGACAGAGGTGTTGTAGATAAGATTACAGATGAAAGTGGTTTAAAGGTAATTGGAAAAGATGCTGCGGCAAAGTTGAAGGATCAAAATGATAAATAAATTGCGAAATCCTCTCTACGCTATTTGGTACAAGACAATATCTACAAGTATATATTTTGGAAGTAAAGATAAAGGTGTTCTTGATTACTGATAATTTTCATCTAGGCATTAATCAGGTGTCGCCATCTTTCGACTTTGAAGGTAGCGTATCGCTGTGTTGTGGTCAAAACCACCACTTTTCAGGAACATGTGAAAATATCGAAGTTGGTCACGTTTCATGCCGTCGATGACACCTGGATCAACCCCAACCTTTTTGCACAGACTGATGACATCCATATTGGCAAGATAACAATCGTGCTCACAGCGTAGGGTGCCTCCTCCTGCAAAATAATTCTTCTCGTCGTGAGACTCAAGAAACCCTTGCCTCTCCGCCTCCACTTCATCCGCTTCAACTTGGTAAGCATCCACCTCAGCTTCTAAATAGACCACGCGCCTGCTTGCAGACACAAGGTGATGTTCACAATCAACAACGCACGCTGACACACGTTCAAACTCAAGTTTGACCCTCAAGAACTTTCTCTCCATTTTGTCAGCTTCCAACTGCTTTTCTTTCTCATCCTCAATGTCAGTCTTTAGGTCATCTGTGGTACTTGCAAGCTGCTTATCTGCCTACTTGCAGTCATGATCGTATCGTTCGCCTTTGATGCGACAATGTTCTGGACTTCTGTCTTGTTTTGAAGCATGTCAGATAAATGTTCCCCGGCCTTTGTAATCGCGCCATCCAGCACGTTCAACTCTCGTCGATTTAATATAGGAAATACTCTTGGATAATTTTCTCAGCAAAATTGTAGACATGTTGTTGGAGTTGGAGTGTCGGTGGTATACTGTATTGTGATGATGTGGTTCGACTTGTGTTTTTATAAATTTGTGTTCTGTGAATTTTGAATTTTGACTTCTCCCGGACTTCTCCCCCTAATTTTCTCCGAAATTCAACTGAAAAGCCCTACTTAGGCTATTAATACCTACCATCAGGTAATGAGGGGTAAAATGCGCGCCGAGCTCATTTTTCAGGATATTTGGTTTGTCTAACAAGACCGAATTTCCACAGCAAGCGCATGCCACCGGCAAACGGCATACTGTAGTGCCACTGTTTTACTCTGTTGTTTCTACAAGTCTAGAACAACATTTCAACCACTGTCAAAGAAGTCAAGAATATGGGAAAGGCTAACTTCAAATTGAGCGAAGATCCAGAAATGAGGGAAAACACTGATCCCGAAGATTCTGGAGGCAACCGCAAGAGACGATTAAGTGAAGAAACGTCTTCTAATGAAAATAATGATGCCAATGGGAAACATAATCACTCTACTCAACAAAACACGGTAAATGCATCAGCTTCGGGGAAATTAGAACCAAAGAAGCGGAAGAAGAAATCAAGATCGAAAGAAAATGTTGCACTAGATATGACATGGATATGCACTGAATGTCGTGAGGCAGAATGCGCAACACAGGAATCACCACTACTACTATGCGAAGGGCCCTGCGGGCGCCCTTTTCATTTTCCTTGTGCGGGACTTGCAGCTTTACCATCTAACGACGAGGAGTGGATCTGCGCGGATTGTACTGAAAATAGATTTCAGTGTGCAGTTTGTCAGGAGTACGGCGCGGAACAGACAGATGTGCACAAGTGCGAGAAAAAAGATTGCGGCTTGTTTTTTCACGAATCCTGCTTGAACATGTATGACGTTGATGTCAAGGTTGCGGAGATATCTTGCCATCGGGATGAAGGCGATACTTCTATTGAAGAAGAACACGCTGAACCTTTGACGACTATCACAGTACCAACATTTGTATGCCCAGCTCATCACTGCTGGGTTTGTGCGGACGGCATGCCGTCAAGGTGCAACGAAAATAACGAAGTAGACAAGCAGGAAACAGAGCCACCCGCTAAAAAGAAGGGCAAGAAAAATAAAAGGAGTAAAGGTTCTGATTCTCTAGCAGCGTCATTCAAAGTGAAGAACGAACGGCTACTAGTAAGTTCCTCTGTCTTTTTGCAGTATGTGGTTTCTGTACTTTCTTTGTTGCAATAACAACTCACCTCTGGCAACACTTTTTGCTACATCTATTTCATCTAGCGCTGCCTAGATTGTCCAAATACATACCATATCTCATGTATACCCCCGCATGCAGTATTTCATGAGCTTGCGTTGCTTTGTCACGAACATGCAATCACATCAAAGTTGCCTTATCTCAACGCCAAGGAATCATTGCAAGCGGGAGTCGAAGACAAAACAGATGCATTGATGCGTCAATTTTCCAACAAGAAAGAACAAAAACCTGGGAAGAAGTTGATAAAACATCTGGTCGGCGAAAATAAGTGGCTGCAGGGGTTGAAAGGAGACAGCCTTTCGAAATACGAAAGGCAACTTGGAAACCTGTTTGAAGAGAGTGGCGATCCAGCTATATCTATCTTTGGAAAAGGGAAATCATTAGGATTCTGCGCACCGTGCTCTATTCAAAAGGAGGTACGCCAAAGGTCTTACTCTTTCTTTTTCTTGATTGCGTCGTGATTAGATTTAATTCAATTTTTCTACCCCCTTACAACAGGTCCATTCCAAACCCCCTATATATTCGCATGTACACAGTAATCAATATGATGCCAAACATAGACCAAAACGTCACCCTCCTAGTACCGAATGCTGTCAATGCAAAGCAAAAGAAGACTGTGTCATGTGTGATGAACACTGCATGAATCGAATGCTGGGAATTGAATGCGCCGGTATTGGAAACAACAAATCAGGACAAAAGAATCCTTACTGGAACTGCAATAACGGACAAGATTGTGGAAATCGTGTTCTGGGAAGAAGACAGTTCGCTAAGTGCAAGCCAAAACGTGAGCAAGGCAAAGGATGGGGTCTTGCATCGGTACATGGAGCGAAGAAGGGCGGTCTGATCCAAGAATACGTTGGTGAAATTATCGACGAAGTGACTAAACGGGATCGCCTTGATGTGTGGGCAAAAGATCACCCGAATGATCCCAACTTTTACATCATGTCGCTAGAACCAGGGTGGTATATAGATGCTCGCGAGAAAGGAAATCTTAGCAGATTTATTAATCATTCTTGCGGGCCTAATTGCCATCTTACACCTGTCAATGTTGGGGGTCATACCAGAGTTGCTATAGTTGCAAAGCGAGATATTCAACCAGGGGAATTTTTGTGTTATGACTATCAGTTTGATACCAAAGATAGTGATAAGTTTGTGTGTAGATGCGGAGCTGCTAATTGTAGGGGAACGATGAAAGGCGGCCCAAGTGTCATTGAGGAGGATGACAAGAAGAAGACGAAGAAAGACATTTGGACAGAGGCCAAAGCAAAGCTTGACAAAGAAAAGAAGTTCCTCGAGGACCTAGAAAAGGAGCAAGGCGGAAGATTGAGAAAAGTAGGACCTTCTCTACCTGGTGAGATTGGAGAAGGTGCTCGGGCTGTGGCATCTTTGCCAACTACAGAATTTCGCTCAAAAGGTGTGTGTCTCTGGAGAAACACAACTGCAGGAGCTGATTTTGCAAGTAGATATATCAGATTGAATGCAAAAAAGAAATCAACGGAGGGAAGAGATTTATCAAAGATCGATGTATTGTCCAAAATCAAATCCTAAAGTGCTAAAGTAATATCATTTTGCTCTACAGTATTGTTTTGTTGGGCAGATGCAATACTTTGACGCAGGACGGACTGAATGTCATTGCACCGTTTTTTTCGGTTGAAGATGACGAAATGATTTTGACCAAGGTGCAGGTTGTTCCCATTATCGGGTTTGCTTATTATTCCAAGCCTCATCAAGCTTCATTTTCCCATCGTGTTCACAGCAGCAGCAGGTAAGCGTTTTATTCTTCGAAACTACAAATCTTCCTCTGATGTCCCATCCTTTTCCATCATTTTCTGCAATCTTGCTTGAGCATCAATCATTTGTTTTAATTCACGTGCCTCAATATCATCATCAATTGAATCGTCACTACTTGAATTGTTAATGTAACACATCTATAGGATTACCCTCTTGGTCTTTACTAACTTTTTACGACGTTGTTCCTTACCCATTTCTTCATACCTTCGTCGTCCCAAGCCATCCCTGCGAGACCAGCTTCGGCGCTTGTCATGCCAGGAATGGAAATGTCAACATATTTAGGAGCGTACTGCATTTGGGTCACCAGGAGAGAGCTCCCATCCAATCAATCTTCACCCAAGTCCACACTTTTTCAATGCATTCACATTTGCATTTAACAATGCGTTCAATTTTCTTGTTTCTCTCTTCTTCTTTCGTGGATTATTTACAAGTTCAGGAGACATTTATCTAACGTCTCCTTGCAGAGCAAGAGCACCGCTTTTCGTTATCTAAATGCTGACAGATGGCTGCAAGTCTAAAGAAACACTTCATATGGCGTCAGCTTCATGTGGTTTGGATGACATCTTGAAGATGATCTGTGGTTTGGATGGCATCTTGAAGATGATCAGGTCTTTTCTCCAAAGACTTAGGTTGGCAGTCTTGTCTCTGTAAGCAAATGTTTTAGTGCCTGCACTATCCCAAGAATATTTAGCTGAATTTCTGTCTTGATATGATCGTGTCAAAAGTGATATCTGCTGATCAGTTGGTAAAGGAGGTGTTAATGCTTTGTCTTGGCTCTGATCGGATTATTTGCCCAACTACAAATGAGAGCGGCAGTCTTGCATCATTGAAGAAACTTTGACTGTTGCATCTTTACCACGCACAGAAGTGTCGGTCTCTGGAGAAACACAACTGCTGGGGCTGACTTTGCAAGTAGATATGTCAGATAGAATGCAAAACACATAAATCAACTGTATCAATTTGCCCTGCATTATTTTGTTTTTATTCTCACTACACGTAGCAAAAATATCGATGCAACACTATGTGTACTGGTAATGTACGTATGACTTTGATACACGTAATTATGAATTCCATGATCACCATTATGAACTATATAATTAAGTTGTGGAATCCGTTCCAAAGGCGTCTTCAAATGGGCCAGATGAAGACCAAACCATAGAGTGGTCAAGCTCACATCCTGTACCCGCGGCACAGTCACCAATCAGTTCGATTTCGGTACAAAGCCTTGCACCCTGTAATTCACAAATTCCAAACGCCTCACCATAGGTGACATTTAAGGGGCAGTCATCATTGATGCTGCTAGCCCAGACTTCACAAGTTGAGCTCTGGGACCAATCGATTATCTCCACTTCAGTGCAGCAACGGACACCTGCGGTAGCAGTTGGGCTGATATGGACCATGGTTGGGTGAGGACAACTTCCGTAAGAAGATCCACAGACTGCAGTGCGGACGATATCTTCGTCAGGTGTGACTGTGGTAGACTCAACGTATACTTGAATGTCGTGATCTCCTTGGACTAGAGTAGCAACTCCACTGTACCTCGACACTGGTACCTTCTCAATTATATTGAGGAAGGACAGACCGATTCCTCTGCTTCCAGTGGAGGTACCAGTAGCCATAGATGGAACCTTCTTGTCATTGTGTTCAACGCCATATTTGAGCATCTCTATAGAATAGATATGTCTGGAATCATCTTGAAGCCTTCCTTCAACCATTCCAACGATGGTAGGCGCATCAGCTTGGGTCATGTAGGTGGGCAAGCTGTAATTTTCGTTTTGGATTCGACTGGGCTGGGTGACGAGGTCGAGCAAGTTGAGTGTTTCATCCTTTGAGTAGTAGGATGAGGTGCGATCGATAATGTCTGTTAGTAGGAACGGCTCGAGTTTGTCGGGATCACCAAGCTCGCCCATAAGGCCAACAAAGGCAACGTCAGACATAGTTTTGTACTGAAATGAAGATTTGGCTGATCTGATGTCAGTTTGAAGATCTAGCAAATTGATCATACCCAGGTATGTCGAAGTGTAGATAGTATCGAAGTTCGGCTCGTGCAGGTCCATGGAAATGTAAACTTGATCGTTTTGGAATTTGGTTGGGGATCCTACTAGGCCATTCAGCATACCAATGAGAGTATCATTGTCTTGGAGAACAGGCTTGTAAGCATCCGGATTGATCCTTTCATCTGTCTTCAGCAGGTGAAGGATATTTAACATATCAATCTTGTATTCGTTATTGGCACTTGCTTTGTAAGACGGCGCCGAAGACTGGTCAGGAATGGTGTTGTCAATAGTTGTGGACATTCTCAAATAATCAATATTGGAGCTGTACCCCACGATACCCATGAAGCCTCTGTAGGTTCCCTCAGGAATGGGATTTGTGCGATAGGAATAGATTTCAGGATGCACAATTGCCTCTGAACCAAGCATGTCAACAAACTCAAATGCCTGGTATCCAAGGCCATCATAGTTGGGATCAATGATGTCCATGGGCAGGTAGTAGCCCTCGTTGGTGTGGAACTTGTTGTCGGCCGAGGTGAGACCTTCAAGGCGGCCTAGGATCTCATCACTGGAGAACGGATCGGTGCTGGGCAGAGAATAAATCTCGATGCCATCATTTCTAGCTTCCGGCTGTATTTTGTTGATGAGTGTCAGGATGGAGTTTTGTTGCTGCACATACTGGGGGGTGTTGTGGTTCTCTCGAAGGAATGCATTTACAGTTCTGAGCTTTCTGCGTTTGTCGTTGGAGGCAGCAATTGTATCTCTTCTGTTGATGAAAGCACGCTGGTCAGTGATCTTGAGACTTCCTCGAATATTTGCTGCAGTTGCGATTGCCAATTGCAAAGCAAGAACTATCGTTAAACGCTGTTGTTGTAGGATATTCATGTTAGAAGTAATTTTCATTTGTCAGACATTATAAATCGTTGGATAGTGATGTAAAGAGGAGTGAAAGCTGTCTTATCAGGCATTCTTTCTTCATTATCTTTTTTATAATGACTGGCATTGCTTCTCCTCGTGATTGAAAGCACTATTTTCCATTTCGTTAGGTTTGTGGGAACCTATGGTACATTTAAAAATCTCAACAGAGATGTCAGAAAGGCTTATCGGTTTTGTCATACGAACCAAAAAATCAATAAACAATCTGATCTTATTGTTTTCTCCTCACATTTTCCAATTCGCATATATGGAATTAATAGTATCTGTCTTTGGCTTGAGTTGACACTTCTCGGAGGCCTTCACACCTTTCAAAGGTTTCCAAGATGGCCGAAGCCTGCCGCGTAGCCTAACTGGTGTCAGCTGATCCGTATGTGGGATTGCTGATCACTCAAATCTTACCAGGCTGATCAGCAAACCCTATATGGCATCACTGATCACTCTGATCAGATAGCACCTATCGAACCCTATGTGGGACTCGATTGATGCCATAGGCTACTGGCAGACCTCTCTCGTCTCCCTAAAATCCACTCGTGGATAGGGATCTGCTGAGCAAATCCAGACGCATTGGAATCTTTTTAGGAATCCTTTGTATCCGTTCTATCTTGGGGTGGGTGGGATGGACAAGAAAGAGTAAGCCCTCTAAGAGGTGTCGTAACTCAAGCGTTCAGACAGATCCCAATCACCTAGTGGTGCATCGGGAGCAATTGATGAACTAATGGCGAGATGCTCTGTGGAGCCTTTGTCATTCCTTCCTGGATGAGCGCTGACGGATCTGGGCTCAATCTAGCTAAACTCGTCATATTCTTTCATCTATTGTCAACTGCTCAAACTC
>Ga0209712_10004648_pt1 | contig 10877 bp, 9 predicted proteins | sample ArcOceMetagenome_FD_187443 | JGI IMG/M metagenome (GOLD analysis project Ga0209712, IMG submission 187443) | Marine eukaryotic phytoplankton communities from Arctic Ocean - Arctic Ocean - Greenland ARC118M Metagenome (SPAdes) (version 2) | ecosystem: Environmental > Aquatic > Marine > Oceanic...
AACCCTTTATCGAAACTAACGATAACACCAGAGCTTGACATCCTGCTGCTCTAAAAAAACTTCTGCGTTAACGCCTTTCAACAAAGCCATAGTCGCTAATAATCTAACTTGGATAGAATGAAGGGCAGTGACTGTAACCGAGCGGGCTACTTTTTTAATGGGGTATCCCGTTTTAGGATTTAGGATATGACTGTAACCTATGCCGTTTTTCAATAAGTAACGTCTAGCATTACCGCTGATGGCAGATCCACCACTAATGACTTTAGGATGTGAGTGGTATTTTTATCATCTTCTTCAAGGCTTTCAATACCAATTTGCCATGGCTGTTTATAGCGTCGTGCACGGGTCACTTGAATATCATCACCAAAATTCACTACTACTGATATGATTGGCACAGAGTACCTTATAGGGATCAGTGCGTGTAATAGCCATAAGACATCGATAAGCCATAGTTCAGTTGCTATAACATTCTGCGGTTGATAATTTATGTCACTCCAAACATCAAATCTGCCGTGGTCTTATTATCGGTACCTTTCTATCTTGTGGTATAAAAAGTAGCTTGATAGGCTTATTCATTAGTGAATTGACCTTCATCAATTACCGTTTCAGAAAAGGCAACAGGGCGTCCACCTCCGGGATCGATAGAATCAAATGCTAAAGATAATCCTGCAGAAACGGTAGTGTTCTTCTGATTGAAGTTTTCTGCGAGAGAGCCACTGACTATAAAAGACAAATAGTCATGCTCTTTTGAAAGATGTACCCATGTCGCCACGCAAGTCGTCCCAAAGGGATTGAGTCCCTAATGCTTCAAATTGCACCTAGATATCGTGAAAGGTGTTTCACCAGCGGCAATAACATATTGGCTATTTCCGGATGGACGAGTATGGGTTTGCACATTAGGTTGCGCCACAGCACCAGATGCAAAAGCATCTGGTGAGTGAATCAAGGATCAACTTTCTAGAAAAAACGTGTTCATCTCCAAAGTCTTTTTTAGCAGAAAAACACCTTCAACGGCAATGAATCTATCTGTTTTTCCTTAGCACAGTAGTACCGTATTCACATTGGCGACTTTCTGCGGTTTGTTAGTTGAATGGTTTTTCGATGTTAATTGTATCCACAACCTCCACCAGCAAACGCGCGACCACCACTAGTGCCTTATTGACTAAAGTAAATATGGTTATCTAACCTCAAATTATTACCTTCTGTGTCCAAAACCATTTCTTCTTTGGCTAACAGATCACGCGCCCATGTCTGCACACCTAAGTTTACGGACCCAACAAGCTGGGTACTTATCAAAAATACGACGGTAATTCTTATTCATATAAGTATTGGCTTCGGATAAGGGACCCTTTGTATGCAAAACGGATTTTACTTTTTTATCGATTAAATAACTGCTTGGCATACCCAATAACTTATAATCGCTAGCGATTTTGCCTTCAGAGTTATAAACGATGGGACTTGTGGAGGTACTTTATCTAAAATAAGATTTTGCCAAAGTCTCTTCAGTATCTAAATTGATGGTAATAATCTGTAAACCTTTATTCGCATATTTCTGTTGCACCTGGTTCATCCAAGGAAATGACTTACGACGTGGCTTACACCAGCTAACCCAAAAGTCGAGATACGCAACTGGCCCATTTAAATCAGATAATTGGTTAGGTAGCTGATCGTCAAGGATAGCAAAATCTGGAGCCGCAATCTCCTGAGCAAAACTTAAAGATAGCGTTGTGAAGCTGATAAGGGTAGACGCAGACTTAATAAGAAATATCGCAAATTATTGACCGTCTAGATAATTTTAATCATTCTAGAAGTGAGATCTTAAGTAAAAATTAAGGTAATAAAAAAGCTCCCTAAGGAGCTTTCTAAAACATTTCGGTCATCAGGTAATTATGAGTCTAAAGAGCCACAAAAACGATAACCTTCACCATGAATAGTCACAATCAAATCATCAGCATTCACTTCTGATTCAAAGTGTTTACGAATACGACGAATGGTTACATCAACTGTGCGGTCATTAATGCGTAATTCACGGCCAGTCATTTCCATTATGAGTTGTTCACGTGTCATGATTTTACCTGGATTATTTAGAAACAAATGCAATGCTCGAAATTCACTGCGTGGCAAACGAAACTCTTTGCTACTAGGGGAGATCAAGCTACGGCTGTCACTGTCTAATATCCAACCATTAAAACCTACACGGCTTGGTAGATCATCATCTTCGTTACTATTTGTTGTACGCGTCAATAAGTTGCGTGCGCGTATAGTCAGCTCCCGAGGATTGAAAGGTTTTGTAAGATAATCATCAGCACCAATTTCTAAACCTAAGATGCGGTCTACATCGTTATCTCTGCCAGTTAAAAATATCAAACCAATATTTTTACGGCCACGCACTTCGCGGGCCAAGATCAGGCCATTTTTACCGGGTAAATTAATATCCATAATGACCAGGTTAATAGTGTTGTTTGCGAAAATGTCATGCATCTGTTCACCATGTTCGGCTTCAAATACATTATACCCTTCTGCTTCAAACAAGCTTTTAAGGGTGGTACGTGTGACCACTTCATCTTCAACAATTAATACGTTAGGAGTCTGCATATTTCACGCCTGGTTAGGAATTTGTGTAAAAGTTTATCAGAAAATATCTAAAAATCAGGGTTTTATCCAACTAAAGTTGTATATATAAATAAAATTTATGCATTTACATGAAAGAACTACTACGTAATTTGTTGATATTAACCCTTTTGGCAGGGAATAAAATTTTAATCTGAACACCCTGACCTTCTTTACTAACAACAGATATCGAGCCATTTAGGGCTTGTGTGACTAAGTTATAAACTAAATGTAAACCAAGACCACTGCATCCTTTACCACGTTTACTGGTGACAAAAGGATCAAAAATACGTTCTCGTAAATCCTCTGATATACCTTTACCGTTATCTTTAAATTTGATACTAACATTGGTTTCATCGACAGATTCAATGGTAATATCTATTTGACCTTTATTCATATCTTCAAAACCATGAATAATAGAATTTGTTATTAAGTTACTCATAATTTGGTTAATTGGCCCAGTTTTAGATTCAACCACCAAATTATCTGCACAATTCACATTGATCAGATGATTGGATTTTTTTAACTTAGACCGCATCGATACTAATATTTCGTCCATCAATTTAGTAACGCAGAAAACGCAATTATTTTCTGAAGTCTGGTCAACAGCGACTTGTTTAAAGCTTGAAATCAACCCAGCTGCCCGATTCAGATTACGATAGATAATATTAAGGCTTTCTTCACTCTCAGTAATAAATTTTAACAAATAGCTAGCTTTGAGTGTTTTTTCTTCAAAAGCTTTACGCATGTCAGATAGCCTGTCCAACATCATAGTAGAAGCAGTGACACCGATACCAATTGGAGTATTAACTTCATGAGCCACACCTGCAACCATGTCACCCAAAGATGCCATTTTTTCATTTTGTACCATTTGCCGTTGAAACTGGTGAAGTTTTTCTATGGTTTGGATCAATTGGCTATTGGCTTCTTTTAAAGCCATGGTGCGTTGTTGTAATTTTTCCTCCAAACTTAAGTTTAACTTTATTTGTTCAGACTCTGCTTCAGTTTGCCGTTCAATATTTTTGTGGACACGTTGTAACATGTTATTGAAAGCTCCACCTAGAGCGTCTAACTCTTCAATACCGTTCATCTGTGTTTGGCTTGAATAATCACTTTGCCGCGTAGTACGTTGCATCAATTTCACTAAAACATTAATAGGAGTTGTAATGACGCTTTGTAGTTTTAAAGTAAATAAAAAACACATTATTAAACAAATTAACAACACACTAACGGTGATCATAATTGACTGGGTAATCACATTTTCTAACGTTTCTGTTGAAGCGCTTAAATACACGTATCCCAACACATCTTCATTGTTACGAATAGGTCGAATTATCTCTATTACACCGCTCGTTATTTTAGGTTTAATCAATGATTCTATTTGATCAAATTTGGCTTTAACCGGTGCAATACCCTCTTTATTGTAACTAGCAAAAAAGACGGTAGTTTTCTGGTTCATAACTTTGTAAATATGTACATTCTCAATAATTTTGGATGCAGCTAACACCTTCAGGTTTTGCTTTTCAACCAAACCTTCATCGCTAAGCATAGATTTTAATGTGCTTTGACCAATCATATCGGCAAAAAGTAAAATGTTTTCTTGCAGAGATTGTCGATGAGTACTGATCTGACTATACAAGTTGACACTAGAGGACAAAATTAATGACAAAAATATAATGGTCATTACTGCCCATATGATTAAGCTTTTGATAGATAAAAATTTAGTGTCTGAGGCCATTTTACTTGTAACGTATTCCTTGGTCTAACGACTCTTTATTTATGATATTGATACATAAATGTTAAAATTGAAACTTCTAAACTAAGATTTTTCACGCAAAAAATAGGTTCCTAAGTCAAGTTAAACCATTTTGCTATTTAACGGGTGCTGTTCTATAAATTCAACTTTACTCTTTGCACAGTACTCTAAAACCTTTAAACCTTTTGAGTGAATACAGATAACAGTATTTTTTTCTCTACATCTAAAAACATTACAAATAATGTCTTTTTTTCAATAAGATACACTCAAGCATTGTGCTTTTCCAAAGCCTACAAACATTTGAATGGTAATGCGTAAAATACTGCTGTTAACCCAACATACAGTAATCAGCACAAAGCATGACCCTGTCTATCTGTCATCATCACTTTTAGCTCAAATATAGTGTTTGGTAGTTTTGTGCCGCAGCTTCCCAAGTAAAGCGGCTTTGCATCGCTCGCTGTTGTGTTAACTCAAGTACCTTAGGCAGCTCATGATAAAACAACAATGCACGTTGTATACATGATAACAATGCGCTGCTATCGGGCTGTTCGAATGAAAACCCAGTGGCATAGTCTGGGTTTTCCGCCATATCGATCACAGTATCTTTGAGCCCGCCGACAGCTCTGACTATAGGCAAGGTGCCGTATGCCAAACTATACATTTGATTTAAACCACAAGGCTCGAATAATGAAGGCATTAGAAAAAAGTCACTACCCGCTTCAATCATGTGCGCTTTACGCACACTAAAATCCTCAACGAAAGCCAGTTTTTTAGGATATTTGTCAGCCACCTCTCGTAAAAACAGGCTAATTTGTGGATCGCCCGTACCAATAATGGCTATTTGTAGGTCATGTTGCATCAATTTAACCAAAATAGGCAAAATAAATCCAAAACCTTTTTGTTCGGTTAAACGGCACACCATACCAATGATAGGTACGCGGACTCTTTTGGGTAGACTTAACTCTTTTTGTAATTCAGCTTTGCAGGCTTTTTTTCCAGACAAGTCAGCATGATGATAGTTCTTTGCAATATGTGGGTCATTAATAGGATCCCACTGACTGTAATCACAACCATTTAAAATACCTGACACGTCATCACGTCGGCTTTGGAACTCATTATACAAGTGATGAGAACCAAGAGGTGTCAGTAGTTCTTGTGCATAGTTAGGACTGACAGCGTTAATTTTATTGGCATAACGGATCCCCATACGTACAAAATTTAAAGCATCTCCGTCCAGCTGGCTGTGTAATGTATAATGGGTCTGTAAGAAAGCAATATCGCTAAATTGATGTGTCCCTTGGTAAGCTCCATTGTGTATAGTAAAAATAGTCTTTGCCTGAGCAAAAAAACCAGAGTTGTCGATACTGACAAAATAAGGTGTGAGTGCAGTATGCCAGTCATTACAATGAATAATATCAGGCTGAAATCCTACTACCTTTGAAGCTTGTAATGCCGCACTTGCAAAAAATGCAAAACGTTCTGCATTATCTGGATAAGCATGATAGTCGTCAGAATACAGACCTTTACGTTCAAAATACTTTGGGTAGTCAACCGCCAATACTGGCAATCCCTCCAAGGTTAAACGTTTAACAGCAAACTCATAGGATTGGTGGCCAGCATCTAAGGTTTGTTTGGCACAACAATCAGGGGCGTTAAATTTATCTGCTAGCTGTTTATAGTAGGGCATAACTATTATCACCTCATGACCCAGCTCTGCCAGTGCCAAAGGCAAAGCCTTTCCAACATCAGCTAAACCACCTGTTTTGACCAAGTCTTCTACTTCAGACACAACAAACAATATTTTCATTCGAACTATTTACCTTTTTTTATTTTATGCGAGCACACTGGTAAAGACTAAATTTAGTGGTTTGGGCAATAAGACCCACTGTACTAAATCGCTGTTCAAGTGACTCAGAATACCGCAAAAATTTATTCGCCACTAATGTCAGTGAACCACCTTTAGCAAGGTATTGTTTTAGCTGAGCAATAAACCCTTCAGCAACTGAATAATCAGTCTGAATACCCGTATGAAAGGGTGGATTAGTATATATCGCAGAAAACTTACCTTGCACATCCATCATACCGTTTGATGCGACAACCTTGATATTGAGGTGGTTCAGTTTGGCACTTTCTATTGAGCAATGCACAGCTAAAGCACTGACATCACTCATCACCACTTCACTTTCTGGACTTTTCAAACCAAGATAACAACCAATTACTCCTGCACCACAACCAAAGTCTAATAATCGCCCAGTTTTTATATCAGGTAAGTTATCCAATAACACCCTAGTACCCAAATCAATTGTGCCATGGTTAAATACGCCCGGCAAAGAACATATTTTATAGTCTAATCCACCAACAGAAATTTCAATTTCACTCTGCCACTTGCCTAGTTCAAAGGGTTTTACTGGTTTATCTACTTGTGCACCAAATAAAGCACAATGACGGGCAGAATCGACTTTGTTTACTTGAGAACTAATAGTCTCAAGGATTTTAGCTGCACTTTTCACACCGCCCTTGTTTTCACCCACAAGTAACAGACTGCCATTTTCCTTAAGACAAGCTGCAACATTGGCAATCAACATTTTTGCATGGTCTTTAGACTTGGGCATATAAATAACTACACCATCAAATTTTTCATCAGTAGAGTAACTAGCAGTGAAGGTATGTTGCGTTGAATTTCCGGTAGCACAACTTTGCTGATAAATATCATAGTATTGGTGAAAAACATCAATTTCAGGGTTGTTCAGTTGTTCAGTAATGTGGCTATCGGTTGGGTTAACCAGTAACCACTTGCCTTGTGCGAAGGTATCTCTATTACGCATCAATAATTGACTAGGAGCAGACAGCATCAAGATATCCTCTCAAACATTAAGTCCCATACACCGTGGCCTAATCTATGTCCACGCTGTTCAAATTTAGTAAGCGGTCGCTGCTCGGGTCTTGGCACATAATCGTCAGTTGTTGATTGATTTTTAAAACCTTCAGCTTCAGACATGATAACCAACATATGTTCCGCGTAGTTTTCCCAATCAGTCGCCATATGAAACACACCGCCAATTGCTAACTTAGTTCTAAGTTTTTGCACAAAATCAGACTGCACAATACGCCTCTTGTGATGGCGTTTTTTATGCCAAGGGTCAGGGAAAAACAACTGCACACGGGCTAAAGAATTATCAGCTATGCAATCAGCAAACACTGCAACCGCATCGTGCTCATATACTCGCAAGTTATGTACATTGTGCTCAGCGGCTTCGCTTAAACAAGTACCAACTCCTGGACGGTGAACTTCAATTCCAACAAAATCTTTATCTGGCTCGTTTAACGCCATCTCAACTAAAGATTTACCCATACCAAAACCAATCTCTAATACCAGCGGTGCTTGGCGATCAAAAACGTCTGCAAAATTTTGTAAGCCATCAATATGCTTTAAACCCATAGTGGGCCAGTTTTGTTCGATTGATTTCGCCTGACCCGTAGTTAAACGCCCTTCTCTTTTCACAAAACTCTGAATTTTGCGAATGTACACCCCTGATTCGGCGGCTTCTTGTTCAGATGTAAACTGACTCATATTTAGATCTCATCTCAAAAAATGTTACTGGTGACATATCTATGCTTAAAATTGATTTTGCCAGCACTTTGTGTGGCGCATTATCCGGCGACACAGACTGATTGCAAGGTAGACGTTATAGTTTATCCAATTTTTGACGCTAAATATTCCGCCAACGCTCTAGATTGTTCAATTGGCAACATATGCCCGGCTTTTTTAATTAAGGTCATATCACTACTTGGTAAAATTTTATTCATGGTAAACATGGTTGCTTCACTCACTAAATTGTCCTGTTCGCCACTAACCAGGTGAATAGGAAAAGGGCACTTAGATAAACTGGGAAGCAGGTTTTTCCTGGGATGAGTCGCCGCCACTTGCGCAGCCAAAACCGCAGTACCCAAGTCTTGTTCCATTTGTTTAAGGATATTTACATATTCGCAATTCTGATGATGACAGTCATGAAAAAAACTATTCAAACGCGTATCAGTCATACCGCTATATTGTTTATTTTTGATTAACTTAAGCAATTGTTGACGTTGCTGAACTTCATCTTTAGGTAGTTCGTCACAGGCACTAGCAATAAGCGTCAAAGATGCCACGCGACCTTGATTCTCTACAGCGGTTAACGCTGCAATGTACCCCCCCATAGAATATCCAACCAAATGCACAGGCGTTTCAAAATAGGCTAGGCGGTCTGCACTTAACATTTTCATTTGGGCTAAATTTTCTGCCCACTGCAGAGGTACAAAAGCACGCATAGGTATACTTAGATGTTGCCAGCATAAGTTAAATATTCTTTCATCACACAATATGCCAGGGAAAAAGATGACAGGTTGGTCAATTTGATAGATGGTATTATTTGTTTTTGGCAATCTATTCTCAAATGAACTATTTCAAGTTTGTTAGGGTATTATCCGGTAATAACACCAAGAACAACAGAACCTTAATCAGTGCCTAACAATATTAAAGTCCCACAAACGCCTTTTAGTGAAAAAGTCTTAGCTTGGTTTGACCTAAATGGCAGAAAAAACCTGCCTTGGCAGCTAAATAAAACCCCTTACACTGTCTGGGTGTCTGAAATTATGTTGCAACAAACGCAGGTAAAGACGGTTATCCCCTATTACCATGCTTTTATGCAACGATTCCCTGATGTATTGAGCTTGGCAAATGCAGCACAAGATGAAGTGTTACACCATTGGACAGGTCTAGGCTATTATGCTCGAGCGCGCAATTTGCAAAAATCAGCGCAAATCATTAGAGATGATTACTTCGGAAAATTCCCTGAACAGTTACAACAATTAATTGCCTTACCTGGTATCGGACGCTCTACTGCTGGAGCAATCCTGTCTTTAGCTTGTGGTCAGCATCACAGTATTTTAGATGGCAATGTTAAACGTGTCTTGGCCCGCTATTTTGCTGTTGATGGTTGGCCTGGCAATAAAAAAGTTGAGACTGAATTATGGCAGCATGCAGATACATTAACACCAAAATACAGAACGGCTGATTACACACAAGCTATGATGGACATGGGCGCAACACTTTGCACCCGTAGTAAACCACGTTGTGATGTTTGTCCATTACATACAAACTGTTTAACATTTGTGCAAGGTCGGCAAGCTGAGCTACCGCACAAAAAACCGAAAAAAACTATACCGGTACGTTCGACTATAATGCTAATTCCCATGTGGCAAAAGCAGCTTTTAATTTACAAACGCCCACCAGCAGGATTATGGGGCGGACTATGGGGATTTCATGAAGTTGCACATGCAAACCAAATTGTTGAACAAGCATCAAGGTTAGGGCTAGATGACATCCAACAACAGACACTTAGTTCTTTTCGGCACACCTTTAGTCATTTTCATTTGGACATACAACCGGTTTTGCTTCACCTAAAACAACACCCTGTTGCGAAAATAATGGAAGACACACAAATGTGGTATGACTTAACTCAGCCGCAAAATGTTGGATTAGCCGCGCCAACTAAGAAACTATTTAGTACAATCAACAAATCATTTTAAATATCCAGTTTAATTAGGAGCATTATGAGCAGAACAGTATTTTGTCAACGTCTACAAAAAGAAGCTGATGGTCTAGATTTCCAGCTTTACCCCGGTGATCTAGGTAAGAAAATTTTTGACAATATTTGTAAAGAAGCATGGACTGAATGGCAAAAAAAACAAACTATGTTGATCAATGAAAATAAACTTAACTTGATGGAGCCAACTGCAAGGCAATTCTTAGAAGCTCAGATGCAAGGTTATTTATTTGAAGGCAAAGAACCTGATATCGAAGGTTATGTGCCACCAAAAAGCTAAAATCAATCAACCTTAAAGTGACTGTTTACCTTAATTAGGCTGTTTTAGTAGACAATTTGTGCAATCTATAAGCGATCTGCGAAATTTCCCTAAAAAGAGGTTGACTTAAAAGGTCTAAATCCGTTTAATACGCACCTTCGATGAAACAGACGGTTTAAATAGTTGTTTGTTAGTTGATGCCCAGATAGCTCAGTTGGTAGAGCAGAGGATTGAAAATCCTCGTGTCCTTGGTTCGATTCCGAGTCTGGGCACCATTATTCTAGAGGCCCTGAACAGAAATGTTTGGGGCTTTTTAGTTTTTGGTACATAAGATTTGGTAATCCTCGTGTCCTTACCGGTAACCGTAAGTTGCGACTCCGAGTCTAGGCACCATTATTTTAGAGGCCCTGAACAGAAATGTGTGGGGCTTTTTAGTTTTTGGTACATAAGATTTGGTAATCCTCGTGTCCTTACCGGTAACCGTAAGTTGCGACTCCGAGTCTAGGCACCATTATTCTAGAGGCCCTGAACAGAAATGTGTGGGGCTTTTTAGTTTTTGGTACATAAGATTTGGTAATCCTCGTGTCCTTACCGGTAACCGTAAGTTGCGACTCCGAGTCTAGGCACCATTATTTTAGAGGCCCTGAACAGAAATGTGTGGGGCTTT
>Ga0209712_10004649_pt1 | contig 10876 bp, 13 predicted proteins | sample ArcOceMetagenome_FD_187443 | JGI IMG/M metagenome (GOLD analysis project Ga0209712, IMG submission 187443) | Marine eukaryotic phytoplankton communities from Arctic Ocean - Arctic Ocean - Greenland ARC118M Metagenome (SPAdes) (version 2) | ecosystem: Environmental > Aquatic > Marine > Oceanic...
GTACTACGCGCAGGGAGACGTGGTGTGCACTTTCACATTGATCAATCAGTCCCATTTTGAATTTTCTTCCTAGTAGAGAGATGGCGCGAAACAAAATCTCGCGTTGCTTGCTTGCTTGCTCTCGTCTCGCCAGCCTTCCGCAGAAGAGGCGGTGAGCGGTGAAAGAGGAAGAAATAATGTGACGACGAACGACGGTGAATAGATAACATTTGTAGCATACCTCTAACATACCAACTAATAGTAGCATATCCAACGTCACCTGTATTGGATCACGCACCCGATCTTCTTTTTCGACCCAAAGTTAAACTACGAAATACTATGAACTCCATCATTTCTCGGACCTCCAGATCTGTTCTCTCAAGAGCACAAAATCTCCGATTAAATCCATCCAAGACTAGCAGCCTCACCACCAAAGACCTTTCTCATTCATACCGAACACAGAGAAATTTTCACGAATCATCTGTAATCAGAGGGACTGTGAAAGTTACATATATTGATCCACTGGGAGACGAAAAGACTGTAGATGCTGAAGTTGGAAAGAATTTACTTGACATTGCTCATGACAATAATATTGAATTGGAAGGCGCCTGTGGAGGAGGTACGTTTATCAACACAAACGTTGAGCAATAACAAGCATTCTTGCAAATCTGTTCTCACAAAGTTCGATAAAAAAATAGAATTGGCGTGTGCAACTTGTCACTTAATCTTTGAGCAAGAAATATTTGACACTTTGCCCGAAAAAGATCCAGAGGAAGATGATATGCTTGACTTAGCAATGGAGTTGACCGATACATCTCGTCTAGGATGTCAAATTTGTGTTAGAGAAGATATGGCAGGGATGAAAGTTCGGATTCCTGATGATGGATATTAATAAACATCTTATGATATGGTACAAGTACATGGGAAAGATTCGGTCGACCGATTGATAAAAAATGTCTGGACTACTAGAATGCTTGGAAATGCCAAAATTGGATACAAGCAGTTGCCTCCTTAGTTGATAACTTCACCATCGTGTGCACAATCATTAACCCATTGCTATGGGCTCTAAAATAAACTCCTTAATAGTCAGTCCCAAGCCTTCTTCCCTGGAGAACCTTAATCTGTTCATTCCTGCTGGTAAATATACTTCGATGGGCCTGGTTTGCTCCCAATATCCTTTAGAGTACGGGATATCTATTTGATGCTCTGCCTTCGAATAGCCACTATTGATACGTAGCTTCAAAGGAGTTGGGTTAGCGTGGACAGTGACAACCCGAGCAATAAGCCGATAGGTCTGGTCATGTTTCAATCTGATCTGAAATTCAAGACTCCCATCGTCTCGCAAATGAGCCTGCTTCCCACTACTTGCGTTATAGAAGCTCTTCGTATATATTACATTTCCACTTTTTGGAGTCAACGACATTCCCGCTGGGATAATCATTCTGCCTTCAGGCTCGATTACAATTGATTCGCCGGAAGCATTTTGATGTCTGAGCACAGATTCTACAAGAGTCTCGACTAGATCGTCGTCCCTACGGCGTGGAGAGCAGTCTTTACTTTCAGATGTCGCAATTGCTTTCTTTTGTAACACAGAAAGCTCTCTCCACAATCGTTGATCCACACGACGAGAGAGATATTGCCTGTTTTGGCTCCCAATACACCCTTCTTGATTTATAGCTGCCAAGCAATCCAACCAAAGAACCTTTTCGTACGAATCATGACTTGCCCTGGCCCTTGTTTCGATTTCAAACTCGACACCATTGCAATCTTCCCAAAAACTCTTCTTCCAATTGGGCCCACCCAGACAAATTACCCATCCCTTTGGAGTCCAATGACTCATTGCAGCATGACCTGGTTGTCGTACACCCCACGTCGGAATCCCAAAGGACTTGCATGCAAATCGTCCAAACCAAGCACGGGGACCACATTTACCTCCACCACTCATCATTTGTGTGTATGTTCTAGGTGTATTTGCAGCCCATTCAGGACGTTTGTATCTTACATCACTTTTCACAATCATACAATATTTCCACTGATCATTTCTCTCAAGGATGTGGTCGGGCCTATAATTTCTGAGCATATCTCTGCACCATTCAATCTCGTTGTTGGATGCATCATTGTTCACTACCATTCGTAATTCCCAGGCACTTAGGGTATGAAAAGAGGGGTCAAGTTCGCCTTGAAGATATGCTTCTTCATAATGCATATATCTAGCAATTGGATCGATAATCTCGTTTGTATCAAACACCTTGATCGGCGAAGCATGCTCTAACGCAACTGCCTGTGCCAACCGATGAAAAATGTCATTGGAAGCAGAGCCACTCTTTGCTCGTTCTGACGCGTCCAGAATATCGTAATATATGGAAAGCATTGATCCATAATTGCCACCTTTTGGACCATTACTGGATAAAATACTCTTCATTAGTGACGAGTCGTGGAGGAGAATATGAATCCGCATTGCTTCGATGTGACCTCGCGATGCATACGAAGCCAGCTGTCTGCTCACACTTGACAATATTGCAGATTGAAGTAACGGAAGTTGCCATTCCTCCATCCCATTGGTGGATTCAGTCAAAGCTTCCAGGTGTGCATCCACTAAATCTAAAACTTGTGAGCTGAAGCTGGACAAGTCTTCTTCTACCTGTTCAAGAATAGCTTGCATATTTTCAAACTGATTCTGTTCTGCTTCATCCCGCATTCGTCGAGCATTCATTTCCTGTCTCAAGAAGAGAAACAGCTGTTCTGTGGTTTCAATTGGAATAGAGGGTTGAACTGTCTCAAAGACTGCAGTTTTCAAAGAGTCCAAGATACTTTCATAATATAGAAGAAAATCTCTTTCTGACAAGGACTTTGGAGGCAGAGGAATGTTTGATAAACAGTGCACATCAGAAATGATTCCGTTGTCATCTCTTTCATCAATGTCTCCTCCATTTGTTTCGTGGCCTCCACGAGGAAAAGAACGCAATGCAGGATTCTGAATATGTGGAGCAGTGACACCTTGATGCCGACGCGGTTGCTGGTGATCGTTAGCTCCTATGTAATCAGCTACCGTCGTCAGCAGCCATTCCACTCGCTGCAACCCTCTCATGAAACTCATGATTGGGAAGTAAGTTGCATTAGTCGAATGCTGTTAGACAATCCTATCCAATTCTATGTATCAATATCGATAGTTCATTTGAATGTGTTCGTTGTTTCTCACGGCTACTCACTGATCTGTATAACGTTTTATAACCGCCCAATGAGGAACTTTTTATCTCTCTGTCACAAAAACCAATGACGAAAAGATAAAGAAGTAAAACTGATGCAAGTAAGAAAGTAATCAGTAAAGATGCAAGTATATTATACATAATGGTTATAGCGACGTCTAAAGAAAGAATTGTAGCGAATTACAGAGTTTCAAGCTATAGATTTCTTCGGCTAGAATAATGAATACATGAGGAGCATAGTGATCTTTATTTGACCGTTATAATAAGACTAAAATATCATTTTTTAATATAATCGTGTCAAAACCGTTCCCCCGTTTGCAATTTGTTTTGTTACTTTATATAAAATGTACGAACACCAAGAAAAGGTTACCAAATCTGATAGACCGATTTGACGTAAATATTGAAGGAACCCTCTTCTACCCATCCATCGTTAAAATCATTATACATTTCATTATTAAACCCTCTATACCGACCGGACAGAAGATTTTCATTTTTAGAGCGCCAGATTCTCAAGAAAATCTTTCAATATTTTGCATATGTCACTTATAATTTTGTGCCGGTGTCAAAAAGCGTCCGTTGCAAGCGTTGAAATTCTCTAGTAGGAACGCCAGAAGATCTAATCTCGAATTAGTTCAAATATTCAACAGAATGCTACTGCGTGCGTTACTACTTACCATTATTTTACCAACGCTGGGCGGTGCTCATCAAAGTTTTCAGGATTTGTAAGTATCGAAAGTGCCGTTTTTGTGCGTCTTCTTGTAGAAGCAAGGAATAGAAATGTTGAACCTGTAAACCACGTAGTATGATTTAGTTTGGGGACTGGTATTTTTAGGTATTTTCAAATCTCACTTATTCAAATACATGAATTATGTTCCGTTCAATGAAGAATTCCGAACGGTAAAAATGTTAGAGACCCGTCTGGAAACAGCCATCCAGGAGTTGGGCACTCTCGATCCACAGGAGGAGGCGCGCTGAACAATTTTGGAGAAGATTTCAAAGCTGAGGGATTCAAATGGACAAAGGCGCTATGTGCTAAAGACAGTGATTGCGATGGCTTATCTAATGGGGAAGAACTGGGAGATCCACTCTGTACATGGAGCGAGGGGGCAACACCACAATTTGACGTAGGCATCACGCATCCTGGCATTGCAGATACAGAAAGATCTACAACTTCAACATCGTCTTCAGGAATCTCTCTGGATACTTGCGCCGATTTTAGTGTAGAGGAGTTGCCGACTAATTATGGAAATACATCTTTCGTCATGCCCTCTTATGAAGTTCCGTCGCAGAGAACTACATATGCAAAATATGCCGTGAAACTCGATGATGTGGAAGATATGTACACTGTCAGATTTGAGCCTATTATTGATCAACAGGTGGTCCACCACATTCTTCTGTATAATTGTGATTCGGCACCAATGAGTTTCTTGCAGCCAAGCACTACTGCAAATATGCCATGCAAAAATCTGGTCTTTGCCTGGGCAGTGGGTGGAAAAGCTTTTTGTTTACCTCCCAAAATTGGATTCGAATTCAACATCCAGTCTCAGTGGTATTTGATTGAAGGTAAGTCCAGAATTTAAATCAAGGATTGACATTAGATGTGCCTATTGAATACATACCATTATATTCTAATTGATTTTATGTCTATGTATCGCATCGTAGTGCATTATGATAATCCCAGTGGCTTGGTTGGACTGAAGGATAGTTCTGGAATAAAAGTCACAAACTTTCCAAAATCATCTGTTTCAAATCAAGGCTTTCAAAGTGCAGCCTACTTGTTGGTTGGAGCTGGATTAGACACAGTTACTATCCCTCCAAAACGTAGCGCTTATGAAGTGTCCGCGAAATGCACATTTGAGGATCTTCCATCATCTGGTGTTACAGTGTTTTCTTATTTTTTGCACGGTCATACAATTGCAAAGAAGATATGGACAGATGTTCAGCGCTCCGAAACCGAATTCTGCCCTTCATTTTGCGACAATGGCAATTGCAATTTTTGTTTTGGCGAGGATGGATGCTGTGGTGGAAGCGATGAAAGTATATGTTTTGACAGATTATGCTGCGATGAATGCGGCCCTTGTTACGAAAATTGTTCTAGATGCAAAGAAACAAATGTGTGCAATCCAAATGGTGACCAAACAGATCAGGCATTGTCTTCATTTGATCTTGGATGCAACACACGTTATGATTTTGATTTGCAGGAAACTGTCCCGCTGCAGGAATTCCAAAAGATATACCCGGGTGACGTCCTCACAACTCATTGTGTATACGATTCTTCTGAAAGGACCTCCACGACACATGGGGGCGATGCCACTGAGGATGAAATGTGCATCGCATTCTACCTCTATTATCCCAGTATCCCAGAATCTTCTGTGCTGTGCTTGACTGGGAATACAAAGCTCGACGTTGGTGACGGATCTCATACTTGCGCTATTCCTGGACAAATAGGATACGAAGACAGTGCCTGTGAACGCCCTAGTGAAAATTCTTCCGATAGTGCCGGTGAACTTCCTGGTGAAAATTCTTCTAGATACGAGTACACAGCATTTCAAAAGTTGAGTACGTGGTTGCAAATCCATGTTATTTGCTTGTACGTCTCGTGGGGCTTTTTGCTTCCAATTGGCGTATTGATCCCCATGTCTTTCAAGGATGCATTTAATGATAGAACCATGTGGTTTAGAGTACACCAAATTATGCAGACATCGGGGACTTTGTTGCTGATTATAGGTTGTTCAGCTGCATTTGCCAATGTGAGACTTCACTTTAATGGAACGCACCAAAAGCTTGGTCTTGCTGTGCTTATCTTTGCAGTGTTGCAGATACTGAATGCAGTTTTCCGTCCATCAAAGAAGAATGGCGAGGATAAACCCAGATCGAGGTCGAGGTACATATGGGAGTTATTGCACAAAAATTTGGGACGTCTTGTCATTGTGATGGCTTGGGTTAATGTATTTCTAGGAGTGCGGCTGCTCGAAGATTGGTACATCATGTCTCCAGCATTGACGAGGGGGTTGATTGGCGTGCAGGGAACGATTATTATTCTCTTGACATTGGTCGCAGTTTGGCGTTACATGAAGGCTCGTAATACGTGTACTCAAAACGACAGCAGCGCGGTCCTGGAAAGGCCAAAGTCGTCTCATGTTGTATGAAATACACAGAACATTAAACATCGATTTTTGATTCTTACTCTTTTCGTCGTTAGAAAGAAGTAACTTCAACTCTTGGCCTCGTCTGATATCACTCGGAAACTGCTGCGTCAAGTAATCGTGCCTAGACAGTTTGAAGTTGTAGTTATCGTTCATCGTATATCTTGTAACGACAAGTGCTGTACTTTGCACTTGTACCATATCCGATGTTATGTCTTATGTTCCAGACTGGTTATTCTTGTAGAAAACATAAGACGCAGGAGAGCGATTCACAGGGATTAGGCTGACATGAATGAATGGGGCTTGTCTTGCCAATTATTTGCGACCCGATTCCGCACAACTTACAACTTCAACCAAACAGGTATATGCCATGATGTGGGTACAACAAGTGGTACAAGGCTCCATCCCATGGCTTTCGTTGGAAAAACATTCATCATGACTGAGAGGTAGGAAATCAACCCATAAGCACACATTTGTGCCCCAGAAGAGCGAGAGGCTTGGTTGGCTGGAGTGCCCTTTTCGTTGTAGTTGTGCATAAGCTTCATCATGAGATTGGAGGAAAATTCAAAGCCGGCGCCCATAAGCACCAGCCCATTGACTGCAAAGAATGTCGTTAGGTTGTCTTTCGAGAGAAACTCCTTTGGCACCAGTTCGGCAGTAGCCTCATTTGCACTGTTGCCTCCACGCACTCTGACAGCACGCACCAGTGGCTGAAGAGACCGGTGACAAGGCAAACCAACGGTCGAACTCTTTGGATTTCGAAGTGTCCGAAAGAATTTGTAGCAGGAGTGGTAGTGGTTATACGCGCTGATACAAATACGCTGTAAGCGTAGCGCCAATGAGAAGAAGAAGGCAAGGGATCTTGATCATGATGCTGCGGGGCAGTTAGTTTGATTCAATTGGTATGGGCAATAATGATTTGAGATGACGATGATTAATTTATTTTTGAGCATGCGACATGCGATGTTGCGATTGGCGAGAGACGAGAGAGAGTTTGATCGTTGATCGTGCGTTTGTTTGTCTTCTCATTTTTGAGGTATTTTCTCTGCCGTGGTTTTTATCAATGGTGCGTTTATCCCTTGACGCATCAAATACCTGTAATGGCTTCATCTTCAACGTGAGGACGAGGCTGCGTCGGAGCTGTTCAAGAAGAACGTTTAGAAACTCTTCCTATATAATCAATATGCCTGATGTTTGCTGCTTCAAAGTCTGCAGGAAAGTGCATCTCTTTGCGTTCTTGCTCTCTAGTCGGACTTCTAATGCAAGCCTCTACAACTGGTTTTCTGCATACGTAGCACGTTGAACAGACTGTTAAATACTGACCTTTACTTCTGCTTTTCGCTTCTTTGCAGCTTCTCTCCTTGTATGTTCCATATCGTCTTGTCCGAGCATTTTATAATTTATTTCTTGCTCCGCTACCACCGCAGCTTGTATTCTTTCACTTCTTCTGCGTGTTTACTCTCCTCTGCAAAAACTCGTGCTTGTTCCTGCTTATTATTCATCTTCGCAATCACATGTCAAACCCTTTCCTCTGCCTATGTTTTTTATGTAGATAGAGACGAGAAACTTGTCTCTATTTCACATCGCTACCGACATCATTACCAACAAATCCATCCAAAAGAGGGCCGTTATTGTATCCGAGCAATTAAGTACTAGGGACGAGTAAGGGTAAATTCCTTTTTCCATTAGTATCCTGCTTGGGCTATCATTGACCAATTAATTGATAGAACTGATTATTCGCTTGCTATATTGGTTAGCTATTTTCAAGTTGTCAAAAGATGGCTAGGTTATATTGTGGGTTATTTAAGATCGTAGTTGGGGGGGGCGAAAATGCGTTCGTCTCAAAGATGAGTGGTGCGCAGCTACTATGGAGCCAGTCGTACCATAGAAAAATGAGTATTACTAAATGAAAATTGTATTAGTCAGTCCTCACGAATCCAGAACAATCTTTAATCTGCAATTGTTACAGCTTTCTCTCTATTCAAATATGGATAAAGTACTCCGAAGTGAAGCTCTAAGATCAAGGTCGAAATTGTAAATACAGCCACTACCCCGGCCCAAACCAAGGTGTACGAATGATGGGGTGAAGTGCCTGATCTGATCTGTAAGCAAAGAGGCAAAAAAGATGAGTTAGTCCAGGAACGAGAAACATCCATTGCCTTGCCGCCAAAGGAATCATAGAGACAATGGTTTGAAATACTTTATAGAGTCATATACTAACCTGCCAAACACGAAGGAAGTGCATCCCATAGGCAATCAGCGAGCTTATGATTCCACCGCACAAAATGATAATCCCAGCATTGTTTGCTCTATTATCATCAGATCCAACCGACATGAGACCGATTCCTCCAATAGCAAGAAGCCATGCATTGTTGAGTGCTGCAAATAGAGTCCTCTCCAAACCAAGAATCAAAGTCAAGTCGAGGCCTCCGTCGCCGTCGAACACCGGTACAGCGCTTCCTTTCCCAAATTTGCTTGTTTCGAAGCTTGTTGTACTACTAGTAACAAGATCAAAAATTGGCTGGTTGTTAGTAAAGGATTTAGTCCGTAAAGGGATCACTGATAGATCGTGCTCTTGCCGTAAATTGATTTCCGATAGACATCGCTCTACCCCCTCTTCTGCCAAGACTTGCGATCTATCTTGGTTGTGAACTAGCGCAGGACTGTGGTTGTTATGATCTTGCGACATTATTGTTTGGTACGTGTAGTAGTAGGGTATGATGATTCACGAAGATATTTTATGATGATATCATGACTTGAGATGATCGGAGTAGATTGAAGATGGGAGGCGAAGAGCGAGGAGTTGTTCGGCTCGCTAAAAGATGAGCGGATTTGAGTCACCGAGTCGTGGTCAAAACTGGTCACTGAGTCGTGGTCAAAATTGTGGGACTAAATTTTATTAATGAGCTACGGAGCTCGAATCATATGACGATATTCGAGAGTATGAACAAGAAAATGGTCATTTCTCCAAAAAAAGATTTTAACACCGACCTTTTTTGGTATCAAAATCACGGACGTTCAGTTTCTTTCCCGCCAACATTTAGGTATTTTCCAGGCTTACATGTTCAAAAGAAATTAGGTTATGAACATGTTCATGAACATGTTCATAAATCAATGATTTTTTGCACATGTTCATAAACATGTTCATGAATCACGAGATTTATGAACATGTTTATAAACAACTAACCCTAACGTGTGGGGGACCCCCACTAGGGAGGGTTTGGGAGGGAACGTCCCAACCAGGGAGTTTGAGGGAATGGATTCCCTCATGATGGCCACCCGGCTGTAGAGGGTGCTTGCGGCAGCAGAAAAAAAAGAGGAACATGCTATATTTCAGTGCAAATTTGCTATAGAATGCTATAGGAATATATTTTAAGCATTGCCCATTTGAATGAAAGTCATGGCTTGTCTTGTCCTCGTAAATATCATGAAGGTTTTGTTCATACGTAGCACCACTAATTTGTCAATAATGTCGTGATCCAAAAGTGTTCTGTTTTTAGTCACAAGCAGATTCGCCGCAGAATTCATTCGTTCTGCAAAACTCTGAGATGCCAGTGCTCCTAACTGACATTTTGAATTTTTGCACATTTGAGGTAGAAATCCAAACTTTCCGCCGCGCTCGCTGTTTACTTCGTCAATTTTGGACATCATCTTTGCAACATCTACATTCATGAGGTGCTTGTACGGATCAGGGGTTTCACCCTCTTTGAGACCTTCAAGCTCATTTTCTGTGTATACATCCCTCCATGGAAAGATCCACGCATACCAATCATAAATTATATCATCATATTCAATTCCAGCAGCTAGGCCATCACGCACTTTCAATTCTTCTTCACTGATAACTGCAGGTCCTCTGTTACCCTGTACAGGTGCAGGCAATACATGGTTGGGACGACGAAGCGTATTTTCACATTGGTGAAATTTGGGTGTATATATAGGTGTATTATACGAGGTTTTGAGAATTTTGGGTGTAATTCTACACCTAAAAGGTAAAAACGCAAATGTTTTTCACCGTTTCACACCCAGATTTGTCGTGGCTGAAGCTAGGTAAAGCTAGGGAAACGCAAAAACGCAAATATCCAGGAAAAATGGGTGTAAATCTACACCCGCTAATCAATACCAGAAACGTGTAGAAAAGGACGTAGAAAATCAAGAAGCCGAAATGTGAGATTCCATCCGACCAACTTCACCAAATACATACCGGTACTTCTCCCATTCTTCTATGATACCACTAGTAGTACATACTGCAACGAACATCATTCGTATCAAACAACATTCAACATGCTTCCTATTATTTTTCGTCCCGTGGTAGATCTTCGTTAACACCACCGATGCCATTGAAACCAACTTTGTGGAAAATTCGACGAAAGATTTCGATACATAGTACATAGTACTATCAAAAACTACACGTAGAAGGCATCTTGTGCTTATTTGATCACCACCAGGAGTTTATTTCAGATGAAACCTTGACCGAAATGAAAGAGAAAGATGCGGATGACGAGGCTGAATATAGAGTAGCTGAAGCTGCATATGATAGGATTGGGA
>Ga0209712_10004655_pt1 | contig 10869 bp, 10 predicted proteins | sample ArcOceMetagenome_FD_187443 | JGI IMG/M metagenome (GOLD analysis project Ga0209712, IMG submission 187443) | Marine eukaryotic phytoplankton communities from Arctic Ocean - Arctic Ocean - Greenland ARC118M Metagenome (SPAdes) (version 2) | ecosystem: Environmental > Aquatic > Marine > Oceanic...
TTACTTTAACTTTCACTTCTTGTTTTTTTATTAATAATCATCTTTGCACTTATTCTACAAAGTTCTTCAGCTTCTTCAAGTAATTCTTGGCGTTTTACATCATCACCATATTCAACACATTCAACACATTCAACATAATTTAATACTTTTAGTGCCACACTTGTCTCCTTTAATTCCTTTAAAAGGAAAGACATTTTATGGATAAAACCGCTATCAGTAACCGTTCCTTGAGCTTATCCATAGCTCAAAGCTGCACTACCTGAAGCCCTCATGATTTGGTCTCCATAGTATTTTGAAGTTTATGTTCTCGGTAAAGTTTTACAAGAAAAAAAATTATCTCTCCTGCAAACTGTATCTATCGACCTTCTAACTTTAAAGTTTTATCTATCATTTTAAATAAGGTCTTTAGTAAAAGTTGACGTGAAAATGAAAGTAAAAAATATCGAACTAAGTTTCAGCTATCCACCCAGTCAATTTTTACTCTTACTTTCACTTCAACTAATAAATCTTTCCCCGGTCGCAAGTGCCGCACTCGTCATAATATCCAAATTCCCAGCATACGACGGCAAATAATGCCCCGCACCGACAACCTGCAACAAAACAGTTGTTTTTAAACCATGACGATAACCCAAACCTTCGATAAAAACAGGTTCAGACTCCAGAATATCGTCAAACTGAACTTCTTGATGTAAGGTATAGCCGGGAACATATTCTTGTACTTTCGCCACCATTTCATGCACACTTTTTCGGATGGCTTCTCGGTCACCTTGTTCACTCAAAGTGAAAACCGTATCTCGCATCACGATAGGTGGTTCCGCAGGATTCAAGACAATAATCGCCTTTCCTTTTTCTGCGCCACCAACTTTTTCGATTGCCAGTGAAGTTGTTTCCGTAAACTCATCAATATTTGCACGAGTTCCTGGCCCAGCAGATTTACTCGAAATCGAAGCCACGATTTCGCCATAATATACTTTTGCGATACGATTCACCGCCGCAACCATCGGGATTGTTGCTTGACCGCCACAAGTCACCATATTTACATTATCCAAACTCGAATCTATATCCGGATTTACCGCAGGAACTAAGTAAGGGCCAATTGCAGCAGGCGTTAAATCAATGATTTTTTTATCGGGAAATTGTTTGACAAAACTATAATTATAATGATGGGCCTTCGCAGAAGTCGCATCAAAAATGATTTTAATATCTTCCCATTCTGGCATTTCGACCAAGCCTGCAATTCCAGTATGACAAGTTTTTACGCCCATCCGTTTCGCACTCGCCAAACCATCCGATTTTGAATCAATTCCAACGAAAACTGACATTTCAAGTTTCTCAGAGGTCCTTAATATTTTAATCATCAAATCCGTTCCGATATTTCCTGAACCGATTATCGCTACTTTAATTTTTTTCATTAAATTTTTTGTTAGTGAAATATTAAAAATTGATGAGGCAGAAATCTAAAACCCTAAATAGAAACCATCATTCCGATGTGAATTAGAATCTCCTAAAAGCATCAAAATAAATTAAAGCTGAAACTTCTTGATTTCGTACCTTTAAAAAAATGGCGTCCTTACGGTTAGGAGATTCCGACCTCCGTCAGAATAACGGACTTTTTTTACTTTTCAGTTTTCTATACTTTTTTTATCACTCCGTAAAACTGACGGAAACACTGCCCAAACCATCAATACTCGCTCTAAAAGTATCTCCAATCTCCACACTCACCATCTTACCTAAGGCGCCAGACAAAATCACTTCTCCTGCCTTCAAAGGTGTTCCTAATTCTGCCATTTTATTGGCTAACCAAAGCATTGCATTAATTGGAGAACCAAGACAAGCCGAACCATATCCTGACGAAACCTGTTCTGCGAACTTTGTGATTTTTTCCATACTCATATGGCAACTCACGACATCAAAATCGCCTAACTTTACTGGTTTATGTCCCAAAACATAATGGCTTGCAGAAGCATTATCCGCAATCGTATCCGTAATTTTTATATTCCAATTCTCAATTCGACTACCAACAATTTCAATTGCTGCCAAAGCATAATCAATTGAATTAATTAATTCTACTGTTGTAACTTTTCTATTTGGTAAATCCTTCGCTAAAACGAAAGCGATTTCCGCCTCAACTTTTGGTTGCATTAGCTTCGACATCGAAATAGAATCACCATTCAAAACTTCCATGGTATCCAATAAAATTCCAAAATCCGGTTGATTAACGCCTAATTGAGCTTGTACGACTTTAGAGGTCAAACCAATTTTCCTTCCAGTAACTCTTGCTCCTTTTTTGATTAATAAATTATTATTTACAGCTTGAATTGCATAAGCTATTTCCAGATCTTCCAAACCGATAACCTCTCGTAATGGCGAACAAGCTGTTCTATTTTCGTGAGCATCTCGAAGTTGCTTCGCTAATTTTTGTACTTGCATTTTTATATAAATTTTATGGTTTTATGGTTTTTATAGTTTTATGATTCACGTAATCATGACTTTTATTTCACTTCTTTTTTCCACCATTTCTCACAAAGTACTTTCACACCTTGCTCAATCGTTTTTGAATATTTATTAAAATCAAATGTTTGTCCCGTAGATTCTATCGTTGTTTTATAATCAATAATGACCTTATCCATGAAGGTTTGGTATTGCTTTCCGTAATGATGTTTGAAAGCTTCGAAGTTAAATTTCTTCTGTGTATCTACTGTTTTTGGCGGATTACTTTGTATCAAATCAGATAATACAATCGTTTTTTTAGAAATATTTGATTGAATTGTATCCTTGAAAATATCTGTTTTCGATGTTTCTTTTTGCTTGTCTAATGCTTTCAGAAAGTCATCTGCAAACATATTTTTTGCTAAATTTCGATTATCTGCTTCTTCTGAGGTTAATGTTTTCTTATGTTCTATAATCAATTCACAATGCTTTGCATGTAGGTTTTCATCTGTAAATCGTCCATTTTTCCACCAATTTACAAACGTTCCCGCTAAGTTTTTTGCACGTGTTTTATCTAAAAAAAACTTCCAAATTAATTTAATATAAATATCTTCAAAGCCTTTAATCATTTCGTATTTCAACATTGGATGATCTAATATCTTCTCTGCTATGAAGGTCTTATTGATACCCTCTTTCTCCAAAAGGTGATATGCTTTTTGTTGAGCAAAAGTTAAATGAGTATATTTTTTTGGTCTATTAGTCGCCTGTACTTTTTCAGTATTTACCACTTCCCTACCTTTTACTGGATTAATTTCGTCCAATAATTTTAAAGCATCCGGCTGTTCTTCTGGTACATTTTTATTGATAATGAAGCGTAAAGTAATTACCTTTTTACCTTCTTTTTTAACTGGTTCATAGGTGAAACTTAAGTCTGTATATTTCAATAATTCCTCTTGTGCTGGCTTCAAAATTCGTCGCTTAAACTCATAAAATTCTGGATATTTATCCGGAATCCCTAAGAAGAATTTCAACTTATCTACCGTTAAAGTTACTTGTTTCTTGAATTCATAACGTTTCAAAATCTCATACATTCTAGTACTATGCCCATTGAGATAGACAATATTATGAATATTATATTGTGTAAAATGTTGGCGTAATTGTAATAAATAATCATTTAATGATTCCGGAAAAATGAAAGTCAAAACACCAGTTTTTCGATTACTTCGTAGTTCCGTTATCCAAACCGATTGCACATCTTCATCTCCATCCGTGAAGCGAATTGGATTATTATTTAGGTTTTGCATCAGTTTGAAAACATCTGATTTATTTGCAATTCGTCGCCTTCCATCAAAATTCAAAATCCGAGCAACATCGGAATAATGCATTTGATACTTTTTGAAACCAGTATCTTCTTGAGATATTTTAGCAATCAAATAAAGGATAAAAAACTGCTCCCGACTTCCTAATTTATAACTGGTTTCTATTAATTTATTTGCTTTTACAATTGCCATTAATCTTTTATTTATTTGATAGAATTACGACCAAGTCACTTGTTTTCTCAATTTACACTTGTAATTTAATATTTAATAGGAATGTATTGTCGTCCAAATCAGCCGATAATTCACCCTAACTCCTTAACTTTCAAGATACAAAGACTTTAACAATAGTCCCCTTTACAAACTTAATTTTTAATATTACAAAACCGTAATTTATAGAATTTAAAAATTACGGTTTTATAATAAAAGGTTTATTATTTACTATCACTTGATATTTTTGTACGGTTTTCTATTAAAAAAATATTTGTTAATGATATATCAGTACCGTTTCTTTATTAAAAACCTGATAATCATTAAGATATATTGAGATAGTTAAAGTATTTATTAATATCAATTTTGGATATTTTTGTACGGTTTGTTGATATTTTTGTACGGTTTATTGGTGTTTTTGTATAAAATAAGGCCAAACTCTACATCCAAAACCGTACAAAAATATCCAGACAGTTGATTTCGGTCATTTTGGATATTTTTGTACGGTTTGTTGATATTTTTGTACGGTTTTGGTTGATATTTTTGTACGGTTTGTTGATATTTTTGTACGGTTTGTTGATATTTTTGTACGGTTTTACGTTTATAACCTGCTATTAGTCAACAGATTACAAAGCCTTAAATATTAAACTAGTAAAGTATTATTATAAAATACTTAAAGGAAAATTAAGTGTTTTTAGATTTATTATTATTTTTTGTCTGACAACCAGAAGTGGCTTCGCCACTTCTTTCCTAATAATTACTCCTTACGCATATTTTCATTTTAAAAGAGGGAATTAGACGCTCTAACGGCGTAAAATTAGATTTCCGACCTATTCTATCATATTGCACGAGATTTGATCTAAGAAGCAAAAATTAGCCATTCCGGATTTCCAATCAATAAGTGCAGCATCTACGAATCTCTCAATGCGGTTAGAATCTAAAACTTGTGATTACTTCTGGTTGAGTGCTCATACCGTACGAAAATATCGACACAAGGTAGAAGTTTTGGATTTCTGACCATTACATGGCTTTAATTAGAGAGTTGATATTTTGATATCACAAAATATCAATTCTCTAATTTTTCTTAATCTTAATAGGTCGTATGTGATATATTTAAAAGAACGAATTCTTATGGCATTCATCTTTTTGAATATCGATAGCTAATACAAGAGCTTCAGCTTTTTTTAATGAATTTTTGATGACTAGGCACTGAACTATTCTATATTTTTTAATTATCAAGGTATGCTGGAATTAATTAAATATAACAAAAATGGTTTTATGTATTTACTGAAATACATAAAAATGCTTATCAGAGGATAAAATAAGTTTTATCTAAATATTGCAATTTACTGTGAAAATGTATTTCAGTAAACACATAAACACATTTAACAATAAATAAAGATTTATTTATTTACAGGAATTTAGTATTTATGCTTATATATAGAACTGTAAAATAATTTTTATGTGTAAACAGGAACCTATTTTTGTGTAAAGACATAATTATGCTTATCTATTTTTACAGATACTTACAATTATGTATATGTTGAATTACATTTTTATACAAATATTGTTAAATGGTTTTATGTGTTTATAGATTAATATTATTACATTTGTACAGTTATATAAAAATACATTTCAACATTTATACATATAAATGTTTTTATTAATTCCTGTTTTTACATTTTTTAGTAAAAACATATAAAATTATTTATGTATTTACAGGTAACTATAAAAACAAATTTACAAAAATATGTATTTTTGTAAATGCAGTTCTACATTATTATAGGTATGTGTATAATTATAAAAGCATAAAAATGTATATGCAATAAAATGTAAAAACATATAAAATTATTTATGTATTTACAGGTAACTATAAAAACAAATTTACAAAAATATGTATTTTTGTAAATACAGTTCTACATTATTATAGGTATGTGTATAATTATAAAAGCATAAAGATGTATATGCAATAAAATGTAAAAACATATAAAATTATTTATGTATTTACAGGTAACTATAAAAACAAATTTATAGAAAATACATATTTTTGCAAATACAGTTCTACATTATTATAGGTATATGTATAATTATAAAAGCATAAAGATGTATATGCAATAAAATGTAAAAACATATAAAATTATTTATGTATTTACAGGTAACTATAAAAACAAATTTACAGAAAATACATATTTTTGCAAATACAGTTCTACATTATTATAGGTATATGTATAATTATAAAAGCATAAAGATGTATATGCAATAAAATGTAAAAACATATAAAATTATTTATGTATTTACAGGTAACTATAAAAACAAATTTACAGAAAATACATATTTTTGTAAATGCAGTTCTACATTATTATAGGTATATGTATAATTATAAAAACATAAAGATGTATATACAATAAAATGTAAAAAATTATTTATGTATTTTTATATTTACAGATAACTGCAAATCAGGATTCGTGTATACCTGTATAAGCATAAAAATGCTTTTTTGTAAAAGCATAAAATTGTATATACCGTAATTTTTTTTATTGTATACATATTGATATAGGATTTTATATTTCTATTTTTCTGTATTATAGTGGAACTGTCAAACTGCAAAAGCAGGATTAAAATAATTAGAATATGATAATAAGTATTACCTCATTAAAAGGCGGCGTTGGAAAATCTACATTTGCTACGAATATTGCAGTTTGTTTAGCACACGCTGGTTATAAAGTTGCGATTATTGATACGGATACGAATGCGAGTTCTGTCCACTGGTCAGGAATTCGTCCAGAGGAATTACCGTCAATTATGGTAACAGGAATCACAGATGCAAACGCATTGCGAAAAAACATTAACAAGATTCATCAAGATTATGATATTGTTATCATTGATGGAACGCCTTCAATTTCTAAATTGGTTTCGACTATTTTGATTGTTGGTGATATTGTTCTGATTCCGTTAAAGCCATCTGCTTTTGATATTTGGGCAATTGAGAAATTCTTGGAGAAATATGAACAAGCAAAAGCATTGAGAGAGGACATTCAGGCTTATTTTATCTTGAATGAATATCAAGAAAGTATTGTTTTTGATAGAAGTAGTCAAGATGCATTAAAGGAGTTGGAAATTCCAATTATGGAAACAACAGTTAGAACTCGGGTCGCTTACAAAGAGGCAATCATTGGTGGGATGGGCGTTTTTGAGTATCGAGATAAAAAGGCGAAGAAGGAAATGGTAAAATTAACGAATGAGATTATTGAAGTATTAAAAAAACAGAAATAAGACTTATGGTTTAATCATTTCATTATTTTTCATCTTCAGATAATTAATAACAAAACAATCAGTAATGAAGGTGGTAACAATCGAACAATCTTAATTATATATAAATTATGGCAAAATCATTTAATATTACTCCGACGATAAAAAAAAATACGAAAGTAGAGCCGATTTTGGCGGAGAAAACGACTTTCAAGAAGACATTGAAAAATGTAGATGCGATTAAAGAAAAAGTTGAGAAAATCCATACAAAAGAAACGCCAGAAACGGTGAAAAGTAGAGTAGAGGTGGAAGTACCGCAAAAGGTGACGAAACCGAAGCCAGTTGCTAAAAAGGTGACGTCAAAGCAAAGTCTAAAAAAACCAGCTTCAACGGTTATTACGGAAAATTCTAAACGAATGACAGTTGTTATGCCAAAAGAAACACATCGATTATTGAAAATTAAGGCGATTAATACGGAAACAACGCTGAATGAATTAATCGTTGATTTGATTGAAAAGAATTTAGGAATACGCTAAATGAGTTTTCAGTAAAACACTGAAAAAAGTCCAACGGGCCGAGATCAATAGCACATGATTAATGGCATGTAAAAAAAATATTTTCAGTAATGGCAAAAAAACAACAATTAGAGGTTCAAGGAACGGTAATTCGTTTGTATTCGCAGGATGAAAAGGATTTTATCTGTATAACAGATATCGCAAAGCAATTTGAAGTTGGCGTTGCGTCGATTGAAAGTTGGATGCGGAATAGAAATACAGTAGAGTTTTTGGGAACTTGGGAGCTTTTGAAAAATCCAAAGTTTAATTCCGTCGGATTCGACGGAATTAAACAGAACGTAGGATTGAATACGTTTAAAATCTCTGTAAAGAAGTGGATTGAGGCAACAAATGCCGTTGGTATACAATCAAAAGCTGGTCGATATGGTGGAACTTACGCTCATAAAGACATTGCAATGCAATTCTGTTATTGGCTCAGTCCGACGTTTCAATTATATGTGATTCAAGAGTTTGATCGTTTGAAATCCGAGGAGGCGAAACGCTTAGATAATGATTGGAATATCCGTCGTGAACTGGCAAAAATAACATATCCATTGCAACAAACCGCAATTTATGAACGCTTAATTCCGAGTAAAATTAACCCGAAAGTTGCCGGTGCATTTTATGCAAGTGAAGCGGATCTGGTGAATATGGCGGTGTTCGGAATGACGGCAAAAGATTGGCGTTCTCAAAATCCGGATAAGAGAGGCAACCTTCGAGACTTTGCAACACATGAACAACTTGTTATCGTGAATACATTGCAATCACACAATGCACACTTAATTAGAAATGAAATTTCGCAAGACGAACGATTAGAAATTTTAAATGATATTGCGATTTATGAAATGCGTGTTTTGTTAAAAGCGTCGGCTGCGATGAATCGTTTGAAAGGGTAGGAGAGGAGTGTGTTTTGGATTTCTGAATATGAAATTTTGAGGTTATTCGTTTTTGATTTTTTTTGTAAGTAACCGGTTGACTAACCCAAAAATAAGAAAGGTTGAATTATTTATCAAAATCAAATAATTAATAAATCGATTTTTGATATTAATTTGAAGGGAAATAATGGAGACTGAGAAATGGCGTTGACGAGGATTTTGTGAAACATAAAACCGCGTCGATTTTCAAAATCGACACGGTTCATTATTCTACTTTTTTAAAAACTTTAAACTGTAATTTTGATCATTAGCACGGAAAGAGATAACGTAATAACCTTGATTCAAACCTTCTAAGCCATTGATATTGATCACATTATCACCAGAAGTATGTTGAACTGACTTTACTAATTTACCATCAATACTATAAATATTCAAAAGAACAGCGTTTTGATTTGCTTCTTTCAAAACAATCGTTAATTCATTATCAACCGGATTTGGAAAATACGTTGGTATCTGTGTTTTAGCAATGGCCTTTGTTGAAGTTGCCGTTTCCTCATAGACTCGAACGTAATCAATTTCCATCGCATCTTCTACAAAATTTGGATCAATGCCTGGCTGAATTGCAAAATTCAACAATAAATATTGCTCCGTATCAAAAGGCCAAGTACTCGCATCCTTTACCGCTGGATTATAAGTATAATGAACAACGCCATCAACACTGAAAACCATTTTCTCTGAGGTCCATTCTAACGCATAAATATGGAAATCAGTAGAAGCCGTCGGAATCATTTGTCCGCCATGATTGACTGTTCCACCAAAACTCGAAGGCGTATGCATTGCACTTTGGACATAGTTTTGATTATTCCCCCAATGTTCCATAATGTCAACTTCGCCACAAGCTGGCCAGCTCGTCGTTCCAAAACCTTGTGTTTGCCAATAGGCACCAGTTTCCGTAATATTTTTTCCTAACATCCAGATCGCAGGCCAAGTACCTGCACCTGCTGGCAATTTTGCACGTACTTCTACTCTACCATATTGAAAAGCGAACTTTGAATTTAACCTTGCTGAAGTATATTGTTTCGTATGACCCTGATCGGCAAAAACTTCTTTTTTTGCCGTCAATTTCATAATTCCATTATCAACGACTGAATTCTCTGTTCTATTTGTATAATGTTGAATTTCACCATTATACCAACTTCCGCCAGCTGGTAGTTGTGTTTGATGAAACCATTTTGTTGCATCAATTGCTCCATCTGTATCAAATTCATCTGACCAGATTAAATTACCAAAAACTGTCGGTGCAGGAATTGTTCCATCGTAATCCATATCATCGATATACGCCAAAACGTTATCGTTATTATCTTCTCCGTTAATTTGAAGCAAAACACGATTAAAATCGGTACGCTGAGTCGGAGGAGGTGAACTTGCGTCTAAATTAATATATGGATCATTTTGAAAATCAAAAGTTACCGTTTGCCATTGATCTAAAGTTATCGTTTTGATAATTTCAGATTGAGTTGACCAAGCTGAACCTAATGTTCCATCTTGTAATTTTAAAGAAATTTGATTTGTTTGAGTACCTGTCAAGCCGCTTGAAGGCACAAAAATCTTCAAAGAAAAAGTATAATTTGAAGATAAGTTCAAGTTACTTCCAATATCAAATCGAACGTTTGCATATTGCCCACCAATGTCGTGATATTCTAAAACGGTTGCAGAAGTATTGATACCTTGTTGGTTTGGATTCATCAAACTGGTATTAAGATTACAATCATCTCCGAACCAAGTTGTAATTGTTCCATTCCCTTCAAAACTATCTTGAAGACTTATAGCTTGGGCTTGTGTGATAATTGGTAAACAAAGTAAGCACGCAAATAGTATTAAAAACTGTTTCATTTTAAAATGTTTTATTTGATTTATCTTGTTGTTAAAAAACAATATTAAGCCACAATGACAAGATTCTAAACCTTAAATCATTGATTTTAGTTTATGATGTAATCATGTTGTATTACGTCAAGTGATAAAATTCGATAGGAATAGAAAAAAATGAAAATTAAACTGATCATAACGTTCTAATATCACTTTTTTCTTTTTGCTTTCAATCACTTCATACCTGTTTAAATAACGAATCCTAAAAAGTATCGTTTATTTATATTCTTCCTACTTTGAGTACTCGGATATATGATTAATCAATTAGATTATAAGATATTTATTTTTTATTCTCCTTTTATAATTTTA
>Ga0209712_10004656_pt1 | contig 10868 bp, 12 predicted proteins | sample ArcOceMetagenome_FD_187443 | JGI IMG/M metagenome (GOLD analysis project Ga0209712, IMG submission 187443) | Marine eukaryotic phytoplankton communities from Arctic Ocean - Arctic Ocean - Greenland ARC118M Metagenome (SPAdes) (version 2) | ecosystem: Environmental > Aquatic > Marine > Oceanic...
TCCGATGTTGGTGGGTGGAATGATACTACCATACTACAATCACATCATAAATTCTATACTGTCAAAAATATTCAATTCTTATTCTGCACCATTCCTATTTTTGACCTATGGTCTGTTCCGAGTTCATGTATATGTTGATCGACATTGATCCACCGTCTGCTTTGAATGTGCTTGTAGTAAATCTTTGAATTTGTTTGTTTGTGAAGCGACTGAAACTACATACGGCGCACGATTGAAATGTGTGTTACTTGAAGTGCCCGATTAGTTTGACTGCGCATCAGTACAGTACGTTGGTAGTGCGACAGGCACAAAATTAAATAAGGGAAATTGGTGAGAAAATTAAATAAGGGAAATTGCGCAGATGATTAAATAAGGGAAATTGCGCAGAAACGTTTTTATCGAAGTAAGAAACATTTCAATCGTGTGCAGGTTCAATCGTAGTAATTTTTGGCAAAATATTTCTTATAAGTGAGGTGTATAAAGTTTGAAATAATCGGGGGAAAATACCGATGAATTCATCGGTAATAAAGTTTGAAATAATCGGGGGAAAATACCGATGAATTCATCGGTAATTATATAGTTCATGCTGAACTATGGGGAGAAGAGTGCTACAGTATACGACGGTTAAGTATCATAACCGTTGCAGTTATATTAACTGTAGCTGACGTGTTCGTCCTTGGGTTCGGTTCTTATTGGTTTCACAATAGAAACATGCTCATAATATTGTTAATACAACTTTTTAATCCCATTTGAATTGAAACAATCCCATGTTGTATCAGCACATGAAAAATTGATATTATCACACGAATCAATCTAAATCATTCTAAGAGACACTTGCAACGGACTGGCAGAATCTCAAAATCGGGTTTTGAAAAGCAAGATTCCATACAGGCCTATCTGGCTAAATTAAACTTATTTGCGCGAAATTCTACATACGTGGAGTGGTATGAATGAGCTCGGAGATTTCTAGTAGTTTAGCTCGGGATGAAACCGACGGCATGCATGTTCTCAAGTAAATACTGTTCTCAAAGACGGGTCATTTTGAAATTGCGTGAGAATTCCTTTCTGATGTCAACAATGATGTCAGCACTTATTAAAAATGTCAGTTGCACGTGTAAGTTGCAAGGGTCGCCGCATGCGTCAGTTAGGTTATTTATATCTTTTATGATGAATTTCGTGGTGTCTCGTGGGAAGGAATAACCAGTCCGTCATCACGTCTTGGGCTCTATTTGATCCCGGATTATTTGTTGGAAGGCCAATTTTAGGAATTTTACAGTTTACTGTTTAATTCATAAAATGTCCTTAAGGAACGAATTCTACCTAACTCTATACTCTATACTCTATTCTATACTCTATGATGATATCCGGTTCAATCAAGCGAACCATGCCTGTTGACCCTGATAAGTTCGGCAACACGAAACGCATGAAAGTTGTCTATGTTGAGAATAACGAAAAGAAAGACACGGAACTCATGACGTCCCCGGGAAAAGTCAAATTGGACAAGAATTCGCCAACAAGAACGAAGAGGAAGGCGCAGGACGAGAAAAAAGAACCTCCCAAGAAGAAGAGTTCCTCGCCAGCAGGAAGAAGTAGCCAAGAATTAAGCGCCATCATGGAGGAAATGGTGATCTTCCTCACGGGGGAGTCTTCCAATGAAAGGTCGAGGTATGCGAAGGCAATCAAGTTTCCCAGCAAGGTAAGCAAGAAGGCGAGAGGATTTCCTCGTGCTGGTGATCCCAGCAGAAACCAGCATTGCATTGATTTTATCTCACATCCTCATCCTCTACCGTACTCTACTGCAGCTTTATTATGTCATGGAATGTGGAAAATTCAATGATATCATATCATGGACTAGAGCGGGAACGGCATTAACTGTGATAGATTTACCTGCTTTCACTACAAAAGTTCTTTCTGTCATCTTCGGCGGAGGGTCCAAGTTTACAAGCTTTCATCGTAAGGTTAGTTCTTATCCTCGTATCGGACACATTTCCTTTTTTCTGTCCCAAAAAGCTCACGGCTACAATTGTTCCTCCTCTGTGTTCTAGCTCAATCGTTGGTCTTTTGTGAAGGTTCCGGGAGCCAAGGAAACCTACTGTCATCCTCACTTTAGAAGAGGTCGATATGCAGAATGCCAAAGGATCACTTGTTCGGGAGTTAGAGGAATAAATGATGTCGACGCCTACAACTTTGAGGCTTCTTCGTCGTCTTCTTTGCGTGGTGCGGCAGTAGTAGGACATCCTACTAATATGATGCCACTCAACATCTATAACAATCCTACTACTAGTACTGCTCTTGGTCGTTCAGTTGCTGGTAACTACTATGATACAAAGGCTGCGCTATTGTTTCCGAATAGATTACGCGGTTCTGCGATCAGGAAGGAAGGAGATTCCTTCGGAACTTTCTTATCACCAGCAGGAGGATTAGGAAGATATTCTGAGGATTCTTCGTCCCAAGAACAAGGACTAGTAGGTGGCGGGATGGACAACGCTTCTTTCTTACCACCTGGGAATTTGGAATACATGCGATCAGGAATTGTGCGTGCGAGACTTGACGATTGTAGAGGACAATCTGTCAGTGCTGCTGGCTTGGTAGTAGATTCGACTCTTGCACATAATGATAAATGTTTCCAGGATGTACAAGCCCGTGAACAATTCCGAATTGATAATGCTATGATAATGGCTCGAGATGCTGCTGCTGCTAGATTCGATTGTTTCGCAGCTTCCCAGAGTCTCGGTAGAAGTATCCCAACCAGTAGATACTCATCCAATAATACTAATTCAGTCCTCGATCAAGAGAGGATTCAAACCAGGTCGTTGAACATTCATACGAACGCCAGAATGCAGCCTTCTCATTACCTTGCTGGTGCGCATCAACAGGAACACCAGGAGCAATTGTCGATGTTGCAAATGCATCAAAGAAGGCAGATGCAAATGCAAACGATGTCTACAATGAATCAAATGGATCAACATAGTGGTTTGGATCAGGAGACTCATCATCAGTATCAAATGCAGATGTTTGCTTCACAGCAGCAGTATCCTGGTATGCCGTCTGAGCAATCGCAAGTATCAATTACAGAACATGCGGTCTGATAGTTGGTACATTTTTTCCTAGCTGGCTAGGCAATTTTCTATGAATTTCTTAAGTTTTTCTATGTATGAAAGCATGGTGGTGGCCGGGTTATTTTTTACGGTGGCCAAAGAGCTAGCTAGTTTTCTATCCTCGTTTTCCTTCTTACGTAAAATAATGTATCTAAGTTACGTGTTCTATGACTCATCCGAAGACCTGTACTTGGTCAGACCCTATTACTGTAAGTACACGACCCGGATCATCATGGCCGAAGACCTGTGATATACTTGTAGTTTATAGGATAAAGTATTGAGCAAATTGATTGTTGAAAAAATCTGATTAGTTTATTCGATAGAACATGAATTATTATCTAGATATAGAGCTGCTGGCTGCGCATCTGCTGTTCTGGGCTATAGTGATAATAGTTCCCGAGATCAAGTACGCAAGAGTTTGATCGTTGGATCTTATATATTCATTCACTTTAGACAGCGTATAATACTTTGAAGGATTACTTAGAATAATGAGAGAACTGAGATTCTCAACGTTCAACTTGAAGCTGAAAGTTCAAGCATAAAAGTTGGCAAGATTGACTAAACTTGATGATGATGAACCGAACGAAATCCAGTTCCATCAAGCGAACAATGCCTATTGACCCTGATAAGTTGGCAACACGAAACGGATTAAAGTTTACAATCATGTTGGGTCATTCTTTTGGGCTAGTTGGATCGTCGTGTAACATATTTTATTCATTTACAAGAAGGCCATTCCTCATTTTCCAAATTTCAACTTGAAGCTGAAGCATAAAAGTTGTGACGAAACATCATAGGAATTCATTAAACCAAGCAAGATTCACCTACTAAACTTTATGATGATGAAATCCAGTTCCATCAAGCGAACAATGCCTATTGGCCCTGATGAGTAGGCAACACGTGAATCCATTCAAAGTACTCACGCAAAAAGTAACAATTCACTTGAAACAGATTCGGTAACAGGGAGCGAATTAGTGAGTATGGAAAGAAGGAACTTGGCAAATTCATAGTACTGTACCCCACTTCACCAGAGAACAGACGATTCGAACAGGTCAGAGGTAAGTAGAGATTGAATATGGAAAGAACTTTGCGCATTGTGGCTTAAAGCTTTGATCGCAGATTATTAGTGTGCGGCTCTCTCACCACTAGATACCATCTACATGATAGGTGGTACTATCCATTTTTTTACTACAGTTTTCTATGTATGATATCAATCAATTAAACAACGTGGTTGTGGAACTGTGGTGGGCTATATGTTTACGGTGGCCAAAGAGCTAGCTAGCCAGTTCTCCAATAATTTCTTTAATTTACTTTGACTTATGTATATATGTACGTACCGTAGAGTACATATGTATATATATATCTGTAATGGTACACAAATGATTAAGTTCATGAACTAGTATTATGTGTAGTAGCCATATCTGCCTTCTTCTTCGTCATTCTTCGCTCATTGCGTCTCTGCTGCTTGGCTGCACTTCTCTTCTTATTCTTCGTTTGCTGCCCCCGCCCACCATCCAATTGACTTGAAGCTCTAGCTGCCAATGCTGATGCCGGAGCACCCTTGTTTGGTTTCCTATTCCTCGTTCCAGCAGCAGATGCTCTACTACCTCTGCACATACAGATTGTGAATCTCTTTTGCGCGTCGGCATGAGTTCCAGCACCTTTTCGCCAAAGTCGATCAAAGTATGTTGACCCCTGCTGTGAGGAAGTAGAAGCAGTCAAATGCCCTATGGATTCATTTGGCTGACCTTCGTACAGTGTTACTTGAAAACAATCAGATGGTCCAGCATGAAATGTCTCAATCGCGACAAATCCTGAACTTTGATTCAAAGGCACGGTATGAAAGGTCGGCGAATCTTCGTTCTGTTTCTGCTTCATGACTTTGAGCAATGTAGCACAAATCAAGTTTGCATACCATCGATTATCAGTGACAATGATCAGCCTCCCTTTGCAATCATCCAAACATCGAGCAGCACTGAGCAATGTCTCCGAACTCAACATATGCGCTGGTTCTTCCCCTCCCTCACTGATGGTCTTGAGCAATGCACTATTGGCTCCTATTGTTTGAGTTGGGGGTTCAGGGTGGTTGACAAAGATATTTGCCACCGATCCTGGTTTGACTCTAGACCTCAAAAAGGATCCACATTCCGCTCCAACGCAACATAAATTAGACAGAGGTCCATTTCCATTAGCATTCGTGTTCCTTTCGCCCCCATGCAGATAGGACTTGGTAAACATTTGTCCCACCCGATCAGACCTCATTTCAACTGCTATATAATCACTTGTAGGGTTCGATTTAGATTGCTGCACAGCCCATTCACCAAAACCACTCCCCAATTCAATATTCAAATCTCTTCTCGATACGGACACCGACATCATCGCCTCTGTACCAACATGTTCATGCACATGTTTCACATGTGCATTCACATTCCTGGCAAAGACGGTCGAAAAGTCAATGGTGCCATCATCCATCAGTAAATGGGACGCCTTCATTCCCAGCGCTGCCAATATGCTAGCACACTCCGTATCCGTCAATGCCGCAATTGCAAATTGATCAGTGTCCTTGTGGAAAGTCTTGGAAGGAAATGCAGATTTCATTGCTTCGGACAATCCGAAACTGTACCATAGTGCATTCATGAGCATTCTCCTATCATATTGAGCATTTGCGGTTGTAGCTACAGATGCAGTTGTACCTGCAGATGCAGATGTGGAACAAGCTGACAAATCCGTTGTGCCTCCACCTGAAAAGTACAAAACCTTTGCCACCATCATTTTCGCCAAATCATGTGCCGATTTCGTTTCACGTCCACGGTCGCCATCACCATGACCGCCATGACATGCATCCAGAATCATCTTGGCATCACCCTCCAATTCTTTCAATTTGTGCGCTCGAAAAAGGGTATTTGAAACATCCCTCCTCCCTGTCCCTTCCGCGGATTGGTCTTTCCAACTCCTCTTTCCCCCCGACTGCGATTGGGATTGCACTTTCTTTCCTTGCGACTGCGACCTATTTTGAAGATCCCTAGCACTGGTGACAACATCTAACGCTTTCCCAGCATATTCCTTGGCCAAATCCTGTTTTCCAAGCATGGCGTATCCCCTTGCCAGATTCAAGAATGCTACTCCTAGCGTTTCCAAAACGGATGGATCCTCTGCTGTATAGACATGATGTTTCATGTTCATGTCCATATTCACTTTGGAAGATTGTTCATGATTGACTTTATGAACTTGCATATATTCTGTGAGTTGCAATAATGCATCATCACACCGTAGCGCTTGGGAGAGGAGCGAAATATAATACTCATAAGATGACGTATCGGGATCCATCCCCAAGGAGGAAGATGTTGAACTCCCTGGCCAAACGGCATCCGCAGTGATGATCCCCCCGCTCATGGGATACTGTTTTATTTTGCGCCCATTGCTATTTTTGCCCTTGCCCTTGTTCTTGCCTTTGTTGCCATTGTTGACATTGACGTCATGGGTAGGAGGAGTGACACTGGTAGCAGCCCAAAGACAGCCCCTCAAAAGTGTATTCAAAGTACGAACATTGGGCCGTTCCCTCCTCTGCTGTCGTCCATTGGAAACCATCTCATCGAATAAGATGTGTGCCTGGTGCATATTCCCTGAATGAGCGTATCCCTTCATGAGTGCCGTTTTGGTCTGAACACTGACATATCGGCTATTACCATTGTTATTACCACCTTCCATAAATTGTTCGACAATTTTTTGACCAAGTTGTATATTCCCACATCGAGCACAGCAATCTACCATGATGCAGAGGTGGTGTCCATCGAGCATGGATTGTGAAGAGGGATCGTGGTAGAGTTTCAATGCGGCATCGAGGTTCTTTTGTGTGGTGAGTTCTTTGAGTTGTGAGGATAGATGGAGTGCTTCCTGGGATGGCGGTGAATATTGATTCCTGTTGCTATTACTGTTGATGTTGCTGTTACTATGCTGGTTGTTACTGCGATTGTTGTTACTATGATTGTTGTGCTGCTGTAGTTGCCTTGTTTGTTGCCTTTGTTGTTGACGTGGATCAGAATCATAATTCGTCTTTTGCTTTTTGGTCAAAGGTTGTGAAGCTGAAGGTGAAGTTGGACTTTTGGAAGATGAAGTATCAAGATTGCTGCTGCTTTTCGGATTCTTTTTCGATCGAGAATGTTTTCGTTTCTTTGTTTTTGGATTCTTTGCACTTACTGATGCTGATGCTGATGCTGATGCTGATGCTGATGCTGGTTGTTGATCAGCAGCATGTGATGTGTCATCCTTGTTCTCCTTCTTGTTTACTGTGCGTGCACTCGCACGCGGAAATAAACTTTCAAACACCATCGTTCTTCAGTAGTTTAGTGTACTTATTTATAATGCTGTCAACATTCACAAGGTGAAGTACGTGTAGGAAGTGTTTTGTTATTTGTTATGCTGGATGTTTCTTCTACCGTACACAACAAAATTGTTGGCTGTGAACAAAAGGGACATCCAATAAATGGCCACTCTCGTTAGTCAGAAATGGCCTTGTAGATAGTTGGAAAAGTAATATCTCCTCACACAACCAAATCGCCTTTTTTTACTAGTTAATAGTCTACTGGTGGGATCAGGTATATTATGTGTACATGTATGTGCTCGTGCATGTGTACGTGTATGTACCAAGTGCAGAGCCTATTGAAATTGTGAACCAGGAGAAAGTACAGTAACTTTTAACACTATGCTTTTGCTTTGCAGAATACTATGATGACCGCCACACAGGCAACATCATCATCACTATCATCGTCGTCATCTAGCAGCACACTGCTAGATCATATCATTACATATGATAAATGGTAAAATGGTATTTTCCATGTGTTGCTTTTTGAGTTTCTTTACATCTTCTTCTTTCATCGTCGCATCTGAGAATATTTTATCGTTCCAATAAATCCGCTGCCTCGTCACACCACCATCATCGGGAACTTGTATTGTGACAGTGGAATGCTTCTCATCCAAAGTCGACTCATCAACAGAATTAATGCAATCCCTCATTCCAAAAGATATCAATCGTTTCAATGAAGCCATTTTTCGAACGCTTTGGACCACTCATCCACATTCCTTGATCCCATCAAATCCGTATACTAAATCAAGAACTCGAGTGATTCGATTTGTGTTCTTGTTGGCTGCCAGTATCTTTGACAATCTGATTCCTGCATCTCGACCTTCACCGTTCACATTCCTTCCACTAACACGAAATAGATTTAAAAAAAAAGGGATTTGAGGTTTGTGGATTTCTCAATCCAATCAATCTCAATCCAATCAATCACCGCATTCATGAAGGGTGATCCAATGGAGCATACCTAATCGCCAATCCCTCCTCAATCGATTGAGGCAAATCAGAAATCATTGCCACTGCCCTTTTTGCAGGAGCACTTAAACCATTGAAACCACTACTAGCTTCAAAATGAAAATCCATTTCATCCTTCTCGTTGCTCTTGGACATGGCTCTCAATATCCGTTGCCACTCATTATTCTCCTCCACCACACCAAGCCAATTGAAGAAAAGCAATACTACTTTTTCTAATGCATCCACTACCACTACCACAAATACCAATTCCAATTTCAAATCTCGTCAGTTGAACTATTCAACCCGCATCGCCAAATATTCCACCAATTCCAAGGATGCCACACCATCAAACACTGGAACAAAGATGCAGAAGCGACGATGACATTCAATTTGTTTGAAATAAATGTGTTCTGTTTGAAAATATAGCCTCTCATTATTCATAAATAGCCTTTGTATCTTTCCAGCCAAGGGATCTCAAAAGAAGCGTCACGCAACAGAGAACAGAACCAAGAAGACAACCAAGACAAGTCTCTATAAAAATGTCTACACGACGTATTATAAATACTTGTCTAGTAACAGATCCTCTTTGAGAACCGAACAAGCCAATCAATGAAGTTGTCACTATTAAGATCACAGGGTACCCTACGTGCACACTCACTCTCAAACTCACATGTACATTCAGTAGTATGTTGCATGTTGATGATGGCATTTGCATTGATGGTGCAACAGACGGAATCCTTTGCCATCACAACATCAACATCCTGCAGCAGACCGTCCATGTATATATCATCGTCATCTTCTTCTTCCGACTCTACACCACGTACTTCCCCTGACGATTCGGAACAACAACAAGAAGCAGGAATAAACAAAGACGACGAACAAAAAGAAGGTGGAACATATCGACGTTTTGCAGAATATGCCTGGACGAAACTCCACCACCTGGACCACTTGTCGTTAGGGCTGTCGGAAAGCATTAATCCCGTCCCACCTTCTCTCAAAGAAAATTCCTCTCCTGTCAAGGGGGGCATTCATACGCCAGAAGGGACCATGATCAAGATTGAACTCAAATCTTCGTCCGCTTCTGTGGTGCAAGAAGAAGATGGTCATGCTGGCAGGGCTGCTGCTGGTGGTCCCATTCGTTTGGCGCGGTATGCGCTCCTTGAAACCCTCACTCCCCGTGTTCGTCTAGGAGATGAAGTAGATGCAGTAGACGGAGAGGAACAAAAAGAGAAACAAGAAATGATTTCAATCCCACAAGCGGTCCAAGTACTCAACCTCGTCATATTCCCCAATACATCCCTTCCCCTGCCAGTACTCGGGATGGATCTCGTCACTCTACCCGGAGGGAAACATCTCATTGCCATTGATTTCCAACCCACTTTACCTCCTCCTGACCATGAACAAAACGATAATGATAGCGAAAACGATACTAAGGAACAGACTCAAACTTCCGGGGTACTATTTGGAAAAGAATACCAACAGTATGAAACAACCCTGCAAGAATTGCATCAGAAATATGTTTTGGATCAGAGGGAGGTCATGCCCTGGGGAGGAGACATTCCGCCCAAGGCACAGAGATTCTTTTCGAAATATGCTTTATGGACTCGTTTGCAGGATTCAAAGGGTGATGGTGACGGTGGTCCACCGCAGCAGCAGAGTGCACTGAGTATCATTGATCAACAAGTTTATCAAGCATTTTGTGCTTATTTTGACTTTTATCTTGAAATGATGCTCGAAGTGCAAGAGAAACGAGGTGATATGAATATTGATAATTCAAGCAAAATAGATCAAGGAACAGATGCGGATGCAGACGCAGATGCCATTCGGCAAGGACATGTGGATTATCTCAATTATAGGCGACTGAATGATCCTGCGAGACCCATGTTGACCAGGTTGTTTGGAGAAGAATATACGGAACAGGTTATTTCGGAAGTATTGTTTGAAATGATTTGAATTTACTATAAAACCTGTATTCAAGGCCACACGTACGTGTACTCGGACTGTTGTGAGTTTGGATGGGGTGGGGGTTGTCAGGTACCGGTAGTGTACTCGTATGATGATCTAGTTCGCGTGCGTGTAGTGAAGACTCCACTTTCATTCTACAATTCTTATAGAAAGTCAATTTGTTATAAATTGCTAATGCATGCTAGAGATGGACGTTGAATTGCAAATGGTTATGCGGTAACTGGAATTCGATTGTAAGCAATCACGCCATTCATGACATAATTTTAGAATGCGGCTTCAGATACTGCAGTGTTTCCATCTTTGCGCTACGAACTTGCTAGCTAGCTAGTATGTATATACAGTAGAATATATACATCTCCTAACATTGATGATAGATAGCTATCTATGATGTATGTATATATGTATATGCAGTAGAATATATATCTCCTGACATTTATGACAGCTTGCTAGCTTGCTAGCTTGCTAGCTTGCTAGCTTGCTAGCTTGCTAGCTTGCTAGCT
>Ga0209712_10004659_pt1 | contig 10863 bp, 16 predicted proteins | sample ArcOceMetagenome_FD_187443 | JGI IMG/M metagenome (GOLD analysis project Ga0209712, IMG submission 187443) | Marine eukaryotic phytoplankton communities from Arctic Ocean - Arctic Ocean - Greenland ARC118M Metagenome (SPAdes) (version 2) | ecosystem: Environmental > Aquatic > Marine > Oceanic...
CAGATACAAAACAAGTCAATGCAAGGATAAAATTGTGGAAATTCAAAATGTAGGTGAGAAATTGTGCTTGATGTTGGGTGCTTCGCTGTGACAATTCTCGACATACTTCCTGAAAATCTCATCTTTCGATTCATTATCCCAGATAATCTACTGAGTGAGAATTTCTCACTAATCATGTATGTCGCACTAGACTACGTGTACGTGCACTGTATAAATTCCAAATAAACTTTCTCTGTCTTTATTATACATCCATGATACAGATGCTGTTCCCTTGACCTGAAGATTCATCCATATTAACTTATCCAATTTTAATTAATATATCCCACTTTGCTTCGTTGCACGAGTGCTGGCAAGATAGATTTGAATATTTCACATCAGACTCGCCAAATTATACAGTATCATAACTTCATGCTAGCAGTCTGTAGTATGTACAGTTGTTCATCAGGACCAAATTATGCAAGTATCATGTTCTATCATGTTAATTTCATACTTGCTGTTTGTAGTAGTAGTACTGGTGTGATATCGGTATTTGAGAAGGAGAGAACCACTGCCATAACAACAAGTGAAGATCCCAAAGCTGTAAAAAGGTGCGCGGTTGGGTTGGGTATTTAAAAGTACTGAGAAGGGAGTTGACAGACTACAGTAGTGTAGGCAGAATTTTTTAATAAAGAAAGTATTTCTATTGTTCCTCAGTAATACTGTTCTTTAGTAATTAAGAAAGATATATTTGGTTTCAAGATACTCTGCAATCCCAGCGGGGCTGCCCTCTCTCCCTAAGCCACTCTCTTTTACACCACCGAAAGGGGCTGTCGCTGTGCTAATAATGCCTTCGTTGATTCCAACCATACCATTTTCGAGCCTTTCAGCTACGCGGAAAACTCTTGCCATATCTTTAGAACAAAAATAAGAGGCTAAACCAGAAGACGAATCGTTTGCCAGATCTATGGCATCCTCTTCACGGAGGAAAGTTGCGATAGCTACGACGGGACCAAAAGTTTCAGTGGACCAGATCCTAGATAAGGGATCTACGTTTCGTAGAATGGTGGGTTCAAAGAAATTCGGTCCAAGATCTGGAAGTAGCTCTCCACCTAGTACACATTCTGCACCTTGGCCAATTGCCTCGTCAACCTTTTCCTTGACAGAGATAGCTGCAGATTCTGCTATCAAAGGACCCATATTCGTGTCTTTACTTAAACCGGCTCCTACTTGGAACTTTGCCACTTTACGACGAAGACTTTCAATAAAGTTTTCTTCGATGTCCTCATGGATGATAAACCTGTCAGCGCAGACACATGTCTGGCCAGCATTTCTAAACTTTGATGCAATAGCTGCATTTACTGCTTGTTCTATATCTGCATCTTCGAAAACAATAAACGGTGCGTTGCCTCCAAGCTCTGCAAGGACATTGGTTCGGGCGAAGGGAGAAGTGAGAGTGGAAATACGAATTCAGTAGCATGTCAGCTCATTGTGCATGGCCTTACCAAGAGATAAACGCTTCACAGTATCACTACTAAGCTTCATAAGAAGCTTTCCCACTGCAGTTGATCCAGTAAAACTAATCTTTTTCACAGCTGGATTCATGCAGAATTCTTCGCCGACTTCAGGCGTCGTAGTTTTGTCCGCAATGCTGTACGGTAGGAAGGATGGTCAATGATAAAGGTGAATTATTGACATTGAGGAGAAATTTAACAATTCGAAGTTACGATATGCATTTGATTTCTTACACCAGCTGAAACACTTCGTCAGGAATTCCTGCGCGATTAGCAAGTTGTTTCACCGCAATCGCTGTTAGTGGAGTTGTTTCTGATGGTTTCAACACAACAGTGCATCCTGCAGCCAAGGCAGGAGCAACCTGCAAAAAAAAGAGATGCGAAATGTAATGAAGTTGAGAATGGAAGAGAATAACACTCATGAAAAACGACTTTGAACTTACCTTTCGAGTAATCATTGCTATTGGAAAATTCCACGGTGTGATCAGGCATGCAACACCAACAGGTTCTTGTACCGCCATTACTTTTCCTCTAATATATGTTATGATCGCAATATTATATTAGAGAGGATTGCCCCAATGCAAATATCACTGAACAAGAAGGAAAACAAGGCACAAACCTTGGTGACCCGTCTACCGAGGAGAAAGGAGATGGGACTAAATAACCCCCTCCCGCTGAGTTTGTTCTTATCGCCTCAGCTGCGTAGTAATCAATGAACGAGGTGCCATAGCTAACTTCTCCAATGCTTTCACGAAGCGGTTTCCCACTCTCAAGCGTCATTATTTTTGCTGGACGAGAAGAAAGAAGACAAAAATTAATACTTCTGTTACTGGTACTCATGTTGAATCTAGAAGCGTGTTGAATATATAATATTGCAAAAATAAGAATAAATTCTTGAACCTACCCAAATCATCCAAATTCTCTGTAATCAAGGTAGACCAACGAGCCAGCATCTTAGACCGCTCCATGGCTGTTGTTTGGAATCTCCATTGATCAAAAGCTTTGGATGACACATCAATAGCTTTTTTCGCGTCGGCCCTATTCATGACCTCGACCAATGCAATAACAGCAGATCCATCTTCAATCTCTCTAGTGGTAGCAGCTGGATCAAGAACTTCTAAGGATTCTCGATGAAAAGTGACAGAAGGTGTTCGGAGGAGTGATGGATCTCTTAGGTTGATGGATGTTGTAAGACTTGAACTCAGTCGAATTGACGTTGCAAGAAATGTCAATGCAAACTCTGCTTGTTTCAATGTTAGTAATTTCATTTTTGGTCTCAAGAACATGGGTCGAGGGCTGGCTGCGATCACTTATGGTGTGCACTCTCTATGGGAATGGTGTTATGGTATTAGGTATTATGGTTTATGGTGGTCGGTATCACGGTACCTACTATCTTGTATCTTGTATCTTTGATGAGAAAAAGGGTTCGCATTTATGTTCTGCCTCGTTGAAAAAATAAAGAACAAAGGTGAAATCGTATTTAAAAGATACTAGAGGTTATGAGGTTTTGGTAGCTAGGAATATTCAAAATGGACATCGATTTGTTGTTGATCATCACATTGGATGAAAATCGGCAGATCAAGTGTTCAAGTATGTCATTATTACAGAACATAAACATGAATACCTTTTAATTAACCCACTTTCAATTACGAAGACGACTGTGGAATCGAAAGTGCGTTTATTAATATTATATCAGCGACGAAAATTTGAGTAACATTCAATTATTTGAACTTTGAACTTTGAGTTGTGTTTATTATTTGCCAGGTAAAAACACGTACGTGTAATTAGGGTCAGAGTGTAATGCTCACGCTGTCACCCCTAATCCCCTTTCTCCTCGAAAGGGTCCACCTCCGTTTTCGGTCTCTGAAGAATAATCTGTCTTGGTATCTGAATCTTGTTTCAATACATTTTCCGAATGTTTGGTCACCTTGATAAAAGTAGTACCGGATGGCGTGATCCCATCCTCGATATATTGTTCGCCAGGCTCAGAATCTGCGCAAACATTCCCAACACTTTTGCGCGAGCCTCCTGCGCTTTTACGAGATGACGAAGTAGAATGATTTGATGGGGAAGTAGCTCCATTTGCAGCCTCTTGTACTCCATTATTCTCTTCATCCGCATCTCCACTCACAGAGGTCTTCGTATCGCCATCACCGTCGCCATTGGAACCACCTTCTTGATTGTCATCTGCAACGCTATAAGACCGATCGTCGTTTCCATGTTCTTCATTCTCATCCGCCTGATCCAATTCTTGCAGCACCAATCTCCTCACCGGATCACAGGGCATACAGCACTGTAGCGCACCAGCTTTCAAACACATAGCCTCCATTCTATTCCCAGTATTTTCCAGCTCTTCCACCCTCCTCTGCATCACCATATTACTTAACCTCATTCTCTCCCTCTTCTTCGCAGTATCTCTCAAAATATATTGATAAGTAGTAATATTCTCTCTCCTGAGACCAAGATGAAACACCAAGAGCTGCAACACCATGAAAGCGCAAAAGGCCGTAAACACCAAGAAACCAATATTGAACCCAACCAGGATAATATTCGCTCCTGCACCACCAAACCAGCTCCCGGCCAAGCTCTTGACCTTATCATGCTCAATGAAGTAAAGGCTCAAATGCACAATGATGGAAATGACATGAAGGGATATAAAGAGAAATGTCCAAACAACGGTTTGGAAGAATGATGTATAATTGGCCGAACCGACGCATGTATTCAACCACATACAATGGTGATCAAAGTTCGATACGCATTTATCGCAATATTTACAGTGCATGGATTGCGGATAGACGTTCGTTTGGCATACCCAGCAATATTTGGTTTCACTTTCTGGTGAAGCTGCTGCGTCTGTGTCGGCGTCCGGATGTGGAGATCCATAGAGGTGGTGGTGCAGCTTGTGGTCCATGGAATCGGTTTTAGTGGTGACGTATCCATAGTAGCCAGAAAGTAAAGCAGCGATGATGTAGAGGATGGTGAGTGGGATGGATAGTGCAGCGGGAAGTGTAGGTGTGAGGAAAATCAGGAAGTGGGCGAGAAGGACCGGGAAGATGATCCATGTGGTTATTTGCATTGCATTGTAGGGAGATTGAAATCCATTCTTTCTCATGATTCTTTTTTGGTAGTGTAGGTAGTGTTCGTAGATTGAAGATCGGTTAGATAATATTCGGAATGTTCTTTTTGATTATTAATTGGTCGCACTTGGCTACTTGTTGTTGGGAGGAAGAGCGGAAGAGCCCGAGATCAGCAATAGTACCGGCTACCGTTGTTGTGCGTTTAAATTGAAAATACAGTATGGTGGGTCGTGCAAACTGGAAATTTCAGGTTCACCTGCTAGTTTGAAGAAGAGGTTGAGGGGCTTCCCACTTTTGAACTTCTGACAAAAAATTTGAAAATGAATAGCGCTGATCTTGAAACGGCCATTTCGTGTGACGTCATTCAGAGGGAATATTATGGAATATTTGTGTCCAACTGCCAAAATACAAGATTTCTTCATTGTTGGCTCGCGCGCGCTCGCTGGCTCGCTGGCGGCGCGCTACTTCTCCTATGTGATAGGTACCTACGGTATCACCTTACTCTCCTCGCAACTTGAAGGATAGTATATAGTATGTACTAAAGTGCTGCAGCTCAACCATTGGAATGGGAGGTCCAAGCAACAAGACCTCTGGCAAGCATCAGAGTTCAGCAGCACCAAATGCCTCAAGTGTCCCACCTAGCAATATATTAGAAGAACCCGAGGTTTCTGCCTCAATTCGAAAAGAAGTGAATGCAGATTCATGCCCGCTCTTCAAAATGTCAAATGATGAATTCAACCACATCTTTGGATATGTTGGTGAGAAGCAGTATGGCTTTGTTGCATGCATTTCAGATAGGTTCCATCAAGTTTATCTTGAAGCGTTCGGAGATCAAACGTTGGCCAGCATAGCAAGTGCTGTGGTGTCAGTGTCCCGTGCTCAACTATGTCTCAGTACAGAAAGGCCGAATGGTGCTAGTTACTCATGCAAAAAAACTGTTCCAATCAGCAGCAAATAATGGGAAGTTGGAAGTTCTGAAATGGGGGCAGGGCTCTGGCTATGAGCTGGATACTATGTTGGAGAAGGAAGGCATTGCAGATTTGGCACGGAACAGGCATCTGGAGGTAGTGAAATACCTGAGACAGCTCGGGATATCATGGGATGAACGGATATGCACATTTGCTGCAACCTATGGTCACCTTGAGTTGCTGATATGGGCCAGGGTGAACCAATGTCAATGGGATGAAGATACATGCGCTGGTGCTGCCGTGAATGGTCACCTTGAGTTGCTGAAATGGGCCAGGGCGAACCAATGTCAATGGGATGAAGAGATATGCTCCTATGCTGCAGCCCATGATCACCTTGAGTTGTTGAAATGAGCCAGGGTGAACCAATGCCCATGGAACGAAGATACATGCTCATATGCTACAGGCAATGGTCACCTTGAGTTGTTAAAATGGGCCAGGGTGAACCAATGTCAATGGGATGAAGAGATATGTGCAGAAGCTGCAGCAGCAGTCAGTGGTCACCTTGAGTTGCTGAAATGGGCTAGGGTGAATCAATGTCCATGGGATGTCAAACATGTGCACACGCTGCAGCCCGTGGTCACCTTGGGTTGCTGAAATGGGCCAGGGCGAACCGATGCCAATGGGATGTCAAAACATGCAGAGAATCTGCAGGCAGTGGTCACCTTGAGTTGTTGAAATGGGTCAGAGTGAATCTTTGTCGGACATGTACATACGCTGCAGCCCATGATCACCTTGAGTTGCTGAAATGGGCCAGGGCGAACCAATGCCCATGGAACGAAGATACATGTGCACAAGCTGCAGGCAGTGGTCACCTTGAGTTGTTGAAATGGGCCAGGGTGAATCAATGCCAATGGAACGAAGATACATGCTCATATGCTACAGGCAACAATGGTCACCTTGAGTTGTTAAAATGGGCCAGGGCGAAGCAATATATCCATGGGATGAAGATATATGTGCAGAAGCTGCAGTCAGTGGTCACCTTGAGTTGTTGAAATGGGCCAGGGTGAATCAATGTCCTTGGGACGCAGCAACATATCATTTTGGGCAAGATAATGGAGATCCTGCTTTGATGCGTTATTTGGAAGATCATGGTTGTCCTCGCCCAATGTGCGAATAAATCAGTTTGTCATATGGATATTCATTTTATAAAACATTATTTCCATTTTAAGAGTACAATATTTAACATAAACTAAGCCCAAATGCTGCGTCGCTAAAATATAAATGCTAGTTGTATATTTATGGATGATAGGACTCTAAACACAAGCGTTACCTATAAATAATGTATTGTTGTAGATATTATACGGTATTTTTATATATTAAAACATTTTCACCCTCGATCACTACTGCAGCACTAATTCGTGGCAGCCGACGAGAATGAGCTAAAATTTGGAAATGCAAAAAGGAAATCAGGGACTCGTTGCGTTGGAAAAATTATATACAGATCATCGAGATCGTGATGCATGCCTTTGTTTTCTAGCTTGAGCCATGACGAGATCCAACCAATGCAAATGTACAGGATGAATTTTATCACCTGTATCGGGGCAAGTTAAAAAGTTCTCATCCTCGACAGCTCTGTTCCAGTCACAGCTTTCATACTGAAACTCTTTATAGTTTCTATGAGCATTCACGGCAATTTCCTCTGGATTGCTCCATAGGACTTTGCTCATGCGCTGAGAGTGCATCTCTTTGTTCGGGATGACTCTGACTTCCACCATATCGTCGAAAGTAACAGAAGGCCGTTTCGGAAACAACATGGGTGAGAGGCGTAGATCAAATCCTGTCACGCCATTTGGGGATCTGGAGTTTGGCACTTCATGTTCGCTGGAACATTTGTTGACCTTCAGGCTTTCTCTGTAAGCAAAAGTCACAGGGTGGATTTTTCTTTGATGTTGATGTTGATGTTGAGGGCTAGAACCATGTGTATGACAATTATTTCTTGCATCGGAATCCGGGCTCACACCAAGTTTCCGCAGATACCGATTTCGGATTTCATTACTGCTCGGTTTTGACACTAGTTTCGGTATTGGTATTCTCCTTGTTCTAATATGTGTATTGGTGATTTTGCCTTCGCAAGAGATCATATTTATTGAAGAACTGCTTGCGGGTATCATATTATATGGTGTGTTATTATCCTCTATTGATACTATGCAATTGAGGTTGTGGGTGCATAGAAGAGAAGAGTTGGAGAGATGCGACACACTTTGAGAGAATTTGTGATAAGGCCGTTCAATGAAGTGCCGGCGGAAGCATCAACAGAGTTTCTATGAATTTGCCAAGTACGACGACGTGTAAGACATCCGTTTCAACCTAAACGTTCTAATACGTCACTCGCTGTAGTTTTTTGAAGTAGTCCAATCGAGCGAATTTTACTGCGTCATTATGATCAGCACCGTAAGTGCCGGAAGAATGGACCACCACGTGTGTGTGTGTCATGTTTCGCTCTTCCTTTCTTTTGCTATCAAATCCAGAACACTTGCGCGTAAAGGCCATTTGAGGGCTGATTGAGAACCCAAAATATCATCAAAATAAAAAATAAGTATCCAACCCAACCTACATGCGCCCCCCCTCCCTCCCTGCTTTCGCTCGCTTGCTTGCTTCCTGCTTGCTCGTTGCTCGCCTTCAAAAGCACCAAGCATTGATCACGAGAATCACGAGGAACGAGGAACACCGTATGCAAACAAGCACCAGATCTCTCGATGCGAATAACATTTGCGCTGCGGATCCTCTCTCTTCACATTATCACGATAAGATTAAAAGCTGAAACTATGAAACAACACCCAACCCTTGGATCTGTCTTTACCAACAAGAAAGCTGCTTCGGCTTTCAAGAAAAGGAAATTGAACTCTCAGTTTCACCTTGGCAATGAGAGCCTCCGGGTGGTATTTGTCAATGAATTAAAAGAACCATTGAGACTGTGCTGGGTGAACGCAGAAGGAAATCTTCGTCACTTCTACAAATTAAAGCCCTGTACCCCTGTCTTGACGTCGCTGGATAGAGATGGGGTGCAGGTGAAGAACACCAATTCGCACTTGGAGAATACAAGTGTAGGCCACACCTTTGTCCTTGGAATGTGTGTGGAAGATGATGATGGTTCGGGCGATAACAGGATTGGGAAAATTGTAGGAGCTTATCGACCTCTGAAGGCATCTCTTGATGAAGACGACGACACGGGAAATTGTGTTCATATTGTCACAATTACAGAGGACTTGAGGCGAATGTCAGGGCTTCGAGGAAGCAAAAGATTGTGCGTGGAAATGAAAGTGAGACAGTATGCAATAGACTCTGCGCCACTTGATACTTCCAAGAAGGTATATCAGGAGACGATTATTGCAGGGTGGAGGTGTTTGTGTGAACATGGACTTTTTGACGACAAAGATAAGGATTCAATATTGTTGAAGGTGAAGAAACAGCTTGAAATAGATCTCCGTGCCTGCTCTCAAAAGCTTCCACCGCAGGCATGCAAGTTACTGAAGGAATCGACTCCTATCTGGATCAATAAGTCTCAACAATATGGTCCAACATGTGCTCCTGTTAGGGGTAGGGGATTGTGCTTCCATCACGAACCTGAATGGCTTGCTAGAAATGGAATGTCGACAAAGAAATGTGGCGGGGTTGAGATGTATGAAGCAAGTAAATATCTTGAAGACAATGGTCTCTGGCATGGAAAAGGAGGAGTCATGCTACACGAACTATCGCACGCCTGGCACAAAAAGTTTGTCAAGGACGGATATTCCAACGAAGAGATTGAAAAGTGCTTCAAAGCCGCTATGAAAGAGAAACTCTACGAAAGTGTGAAGGTTCACAATGGCGAAGGTGGCACAAATGAGCGCAAGGCCTATGCAGCAACTAACGAGTTTGAGTACTTCGCGGAACTTAGCGCGGCTTTCCTTGGTGGGGTCGGTATACACGAAGATCTGGAATATAATAAGTGGTTTCCATTCAATCGCAAGCAGATAAAAACGCACGACCCTAGGGCATATAAATTACTTCACAAGATGTGGGGCGTTGAAGAATTAGAGTAAACTGGAGCAGTTGCACGTTTGGTACTGCAATTGCAGTAGCAAGTGTTGGGCATAATAACCTAGTAGTGATTGTAAAAGTTGTCATACGGTATATTACTGGCTGTAATCGTTTGCGTTCAATCGCGTACGTTGTCTTTAACTGGTACAAACTACAGACTACAGCGCAGCTGCTTCGGATGTTCTCTTATCATCTCCCACGGCTTTTGTCAGCTTCGCAAGGTTCTCAAGCATTTTAGGAGGCCAAAATATGACATTATTCAGATAACTAGGATCAGAATATTTCAACCTCGCCCTATCTGGAATTTCCAAAAACTTCTTTCGTGCCGTTTCTTCGTCTCCTTTAGCAATAAGCAAGCAGCTGATAGCAGCTCTAACTTCCGGTGCTTCGGGAAACTTGTTTTCCACGCGCCTAGCAAGGTCTAGGGCTCCTAACGAGTCGCCTATTTGAAATTTAGCTAACGCAGATCTCAACCAGAACGGAGATACTTCATTTGATGTCATTGAAATTGCAACAGTATAATCCCGATCTGCTGCGCCATATAGCCCATTCAACTCTCTAGCCCTTCCTCTGTTCTGCAAAACAATTGCATCCGGTTTGCCACGGAGTGAATCAGACAGTTCTAAATCTTGCAGTGCTTCTTTCGCCATCCCATTATTCATTCGCAGTGAACCTCTATTAAGATATAGAAGGTATGAATCATTACATCTTGCCACGCCAAATTTTTCTTCTTCTTTGTTGCTTTCAACACAAAGATCAATGGCCCTGCTGTAACTACTTTCTGCCGGTGGTAAAGCACCAAGGGCCACCTGAGTATTTCCAAGAGAAGCCCAGCCATAAATGAACCTAGGTGCAAGCTTCGTCACTTTTCCATAGAGCCTTTGAGCAGCAGCAATATTACCCTGCTGCTCAAGCGCTCTACCCTCGTTAAACAACTTCTTTATTTCTCCCGTAGCAGCAACTTGCACAGGATCTTCAGCAGCATCATCGGCAAGGACGATTCTTGGTGTCAGGACTAAGCTCGCAACTGCAGTGGGTACAAGTGTAGAAATTAACTGTCTCCTGTCAAGAGTTGGTGGGCAACTTTTTTTTACACCAGGAACTAGTTGGAACGCAGAAGCAACGTCATGGAACGCGAATGCAGCCAAAATAAAAGCTGCTGAGAACGTGATCTTCATTCTAGTAGTAATCTTCAAATCTGTATGAGCCGTCAAGAAGAGCTTGTCTCACTTTTATACATTGTGGATATTACTGTGTTGTCCACTGTCCAAGTTCCACCTATCAATACCGGTATTACCGGCCGGCCAC
>Ga0209712_10004661_pt1 | contig 10861 bp, 6 predicted proteins | sample ArcOceMetagenome_FD_187443 | JGI IMG/M metagenome (GOLD analysis project Ga0209712, IMG submission 187443) | Marine eukaryotic phytoplankton communities from Arctic Ocean - Arctic Ocean - Greenland ARC118M Metagenome (SPAdes) (version 2) | ecosystem: Environmental > Aquatic > Marine > Oceanic...
GGGTAATGCGGGTATATCCTCTAGCCCATTCAATGCCTTTATTGATGATTGGCAGTGGCTTGCAAAGTCATCAATGATGTTCCCCTCTTCCCTTGAGTTTACGATTAATACACAGATTAGAGTTAACTTGGACTTTACAGCAGACAAACCTTTTGTAAAACACGGGGAGCAAGGTTTTAGTCGTAAGCTCAGAGATTCAGAACAAGCTTCATACTATTATAGCCAGCCCCATATTCAAGTCTCTGGGGAGATTGAACTGCCAACTGGAAAAGTAGAGGTATCAGGTAATGCTTGGTTTGATCACGAGTGGACCTCACAATATCTAAGTCCACTTGCACAAGGCTGGGATTGGTTTTCTATTCACTTTGACAACGGTGCTAAATTAATGTTGTTTAATATGCGTCACGAGCAAGCTCATGACTTCTGGTCAGGTACGTTAATAACAAAAAATGGAAAAGTGATACATCTATCTGAACAAGATATTCAGGCAAAAGTAACCAAGCGAGATAAAGTAGAACAACGTTTGTTACCCCTGCACTGGTCGATTCAATTGCCCAAGCATAAAATCGATATTCAGATTGCGCCTATGCAAACAAAGCAATGGAACCCAGGGATATTTTCATACTACGAAGGAGGAACTGTAATTTCAGGCTCCCATTCAGGAGTAGGTTTTATTGAATTAACTGGATATTAACTGGCACCTATTGCTAAGTGCCAGCTACAAAAAAATTAGAAGAGATTAATAAACTTCAGAAAAAGCTTACTTTTTGTTTCTTAATAACTCAAACATAGTTTGTGCTATACGCGTGTTGTCCATATGACCTCGAAAACGCTCACTGCCCACCCCCTTAGCAAATATTGGTACGTCAACACCAGTGTGTCCAGTGGTTGTCCAACCTGTATTTGAGCGGTTATCTAAAATCTTAGAAATAGCGTTATGCAAAGGTCTAGGTTCATCAGACTCAATCACATTTAAGCTGGATACTTCTTTTGTTGTTAGCTCGAATCCCAACAAATCAGTTGCCAGAGCCCCTCTGTCTTCCGCTGTCATTAATTGAGTGGCAATTTCAACCGGTGAAGCCTTTAGGTTTTTCAGCCACTTAGGGCTCCAACTATAATTGCCATTGGCGCCGATACTTAGGCCGCCAGTGCTGTGATCGGCAGTCACCACTAACAATGTGTCAGGAGTTTTTATAAGGTATTGCTCTAGCCATTCTAGGGCTACCGCAAGGTCATGCATTTCAGCCATCGAAGAGCCAATATCATTACCGTGCCCTGCCCAATCGACTTGGCTTGCTTCGATAAGTAAGAAGTATCCTTGGTCATTCTCTAACTGTCGGATGGCCGCTTTTGTTAATGCTGGAAGTCGCATATTATTAGCGCTATCTAGGGCCCAAGGCATACCTGAATCGGCAAATAAGCCCAGCAAAGGCGTGCCCGCTCTCACTGTGTCTAGCTGCGTTATATCATCGACATATTGATAACCAGCGGCTTTAAACTGTTCAACTAAATTGCGGTCGTCTCGAATAAAATACTTCCAGCCACCACCTAACATCACATCAAAAACAAACTGACCATTGATTTTTGTATCGAAATAACTGTCAGCTATCTGATCATAATTTTGACGGCTCTCATTATGAGCACCAAAACTGGCAGGCGTGGCGTGATTAATTTGTGACGTCACCGCTATACCTGTTTTACGGCCTTGTATCTTGGCCAGCTCTAATACTGTTTGAACAGGCTGCTTGTTGGCATCTACGCCAATCGCACCGTTATAAGTCTTTACACCCGATGACAGTGCTGTGGCACCCGCGGCTGAATCAGTAATATAACCCGTGTCCGAATCAGGATGGGTACTTGCCATGCCAACTAATAATCTATCAAACACCGTCTGTTCAACTTCAGCAGTATTAGGATCGTCTGCGAACATACGATATGCCGTAGTGAAGGATGGGCCCATACCGTCACCTACAACCATGATAATATTTTTTGGTGAATTAAGGTTTTCAGGTGATTGAGTAGCTAATGCAGGTTGGCATAAGACTGCTAATAAAAGAGTGGCAATTGGTTTCATCTGGTCTCCAATGATGAATAGTGAATAAAAACATAAATGAATATACGCTAGGTAATAAAAGGATATTCAGCTTAAATGCAGTATAAATGACTTAAATGAACAAAAAATGAAAGTGAAATATTTTATTAATATATCAACTTTCAGAGTCTAATATCTGGCGCATTCTTTGCTGTACAACGTCTACTAACAAGTCGGGTTGGAACTTAGAAATAAAGCGATTACATCCAACCTTTTCTACCATTGCATCATTAAAGCTACCACTTAATGATGTGTTCAGTGCGATGAAAAGATCATGCATACGTGGATCTTGTCTCACTTCCGCCGTCAGTCGGTAGCCGTCCATTGAGGGCATCTCTGCGTCGGTAAACATCATCAAAATTTCGTCAGTGACAGTTTTTCCTTCATCAGCCCAACTCTTTAAAAGCTGCAAGGCTTTTAGGCCATCATTTTGTTCGATAATAACAAGTCCCAGCTGGTTAAGTGTTTCTCTTATTTGCCAACGTGCTGTGGAAGAGTCATCCACTATCAATATTTTTTTACCTTTAAGATGAGCTGCAACTTCATGGTCCAAAACATCTTCAGAGATGGTCGTGTCATACTCAACAATTTCGGATAACACTTTTTCTACATCAATAATTTCAACTAATTCATTTTTATCGTTCATTTCAACTTGTGTGATGGCAGTTAAATAGTTATTTTTACCAGCTGATGAAGGTGGAGGCTGTATATCGCTCCATGAAGTATTGATGATACGCATTACATCCCCAATCAAGAATCCTTGAACACTTCTATTATACTCTGTGATAATCACATTGACGGCTTCATACTCGTCTTCATTAACGGTAATTTTAATCGCCGCACGCAGATCAATAACGGGAATAGAAGCGCCTCTGTAGTTTGTTACACCTTTAAGATTGTGGTGAGAGCCGGGGATTTTATTCATTAAAGGTACAGTAATGACTTCTCTTATCTTGAAAACATTCAACGCAAATGTGTGTCTTGAACCCAATTTAAACATAAGCAACTCGAGTCTGTTTTCACCGACGAGTTTAGTGCGTTGATCAATTGAAGACATTAACTCTGACATACACGCTCTCTGTTTAGCTAGTTGATTAAAATAAAAGACAGGCATATTACACCTGAAAATACTGTCAATAGTAAATACTTCAAAACACAATAATCCAAAATACGTGTTGGCTACCTAGCACCAATATTCACACAAACTATGATAAGAATACATTATATAGATTATAGATATGCGGCTTACCTATATAGGATGATTAACAACAGCAACCCACAACACGTTATCGGTTGTTTTAATTTTTACCATACTGTTATAGGAATATTCACATGTCACAATATCAAAATGATGTTAAACAGATTGCAGAACTAAGATCAACAAAAGCAGATACTTGGAACGCAATTAACCCAGTTTTCGCAGCTCGTATGAAAGCACAGAATCGCTTTAAGACTGGTTTGGATATTGCGAAATATACCGCAGCTATTATGCGTAAAGACATGCAAGACTATGATACTGACTCGAGCCAATATACTCAATCATTAGGTTGCTGGCATGGATTTATTGGACAACAAAAAATGTTGTCCGTAAAAAAACATCAAGGTACCACGGATAAAAGTTATTTGTACTTGTCTGGATGGATGGTGGCGGCGTTACGTTCAGAGTTTGGTCCTCTTCCCGATCAGTCAATGCACGAAAAAACCTCAGTAGCAGTATTAATAGAAGAACTGTATACCTTTTTACGCCAAGCGGATGCCCGTGAATTAGGTGATCTGTTTAGACAATTAGATGACGCCAAACAAAACAGTCACGATACAGCTGAAATACAGCAGTCTATTGATAATTATGAAACCCATGTCGTGCCGATTATTGCTGATATTGATGCAGGATTCGGCAATGAAGAAGCGACCTACTTACTGGCTAAAAAATTGATTGAAGCCGGCGCTTGCTGCATACAGATAGAAAATCAAGTATCTGATGCTAAGCAATGTGGTCATCAGGATGGTAAAGTTACCGTGCCACATGAAGACTTTTTGGCCAAAATTAACGCGGTACGTTATGCATTTTTAGAGCTAGGCGTAGATGATGGAGTGATAGTTGCTCGAACAGACTCCCTAGGTGCAGGACTGACTCAAAAAATACCTGTGTCACAAAGTCCAGGTGATTTAGCGGCTCAGTACAATGCATTTCTTGATGCAAGCGAAGTCACATCAATCGATGACCTGGTAGAGGGTGACTCTGTTCTTAAGCAAAACGGTAAATTGGTAAAACCGGTACGCTTACCTAACGGATTATACAAATTTAAAGAAAATACCGGCTTCGACCGCGTTGTACTTGACTGCGTCACCTCATTACAAAATGGTGCAGATTTACTGTGGATTGAAACAGAAAAACCCCATGTTGGCCAAATTGGCGATATGGTGCGCGCCATTAGAAACGAAATCCCTAATGCGAAATTAGTATACAACAATTCCCCCTCTTTCAACTGGACCTTAAATTTCCGTCAGCAAATATTTGATATCTGGTCAGAAGCGGGTAAAGACTTAAGTCAATATAACAGAGAAGAATTGATGTCAGTTAAATATGACGACACTGATTTGGCCCTTGAAGCGGATGAAAAAATTAGAACATTTCAGGAAGATGCAGCCAGAGAAGCAGGTATTTTTCATCACCTCATTACCTTACCGACTTATCATACAGCGGCATTGTCTACGGATGATCTAGCCAAAGGTTATTTTGGTGACCAAGGTATGTTGGCTTATGTTAAAGGTGTACAGCGCAGAGAAATTAGACAAGGCCTAGCCTGTGTTAAACACCAAGCTATGGCTGGTTCTAACATGGGTGATGACCATAAAGAATACTTCTCTGGCGAACAAGCCCTTAAAGCCTCTGGTGAAGACAATACTATGAATCAGTTCGACGCCGAATAACTCTCTTAATAGTAATCTGTGATCAGTGCTTTTTGATCAATATTTTATAAAGGGTCTTGTCTAAAGAGTCTTCGATAGCTTGCAGTATCTGCTGTGAGCTATCGATAACATTCAACAAATCAATACCAATAATGACCTACTAACATTATCCAATTCACCATTTTTTTAAAACAGTCCATAACAGGTTGTTTTTAATAGTAAATTTAATATCTGGAAAAGATATCTAATCCTGATAATATTCTATTACGATATTAGTTTTCATAACGAGATAATAATCATGAATATTGCCAAGGTGGATTTAAACTTATTGGTTTATTTAGATGTATTGCTAAGAGAAGGCAGTGTGACTAAAGCAGCAAACCAGCTAAGTATTACGCAGCCTGCAATGAGCAATGGCTTGAGAAGACTAAGAGACTTATTCAAAGACCCTCTGCTGGTTCGCACCAGTGACGGCATGACCCCGACCAAACGTGCTTTAGAATTAAAACCTATTATCCGAGATGTGTTGTCTAAACTTGAAACAACGATCCAACCTGAAACTGAGTTCAGCCCACTTAAAAGTGAACGTACCTTTAGAATAATGGCCAGCGATTATGCAGAATCGACCTTATTAATGGAGGTCATCGGTAGGCTAATTAAACAAGCACCTAATGTTACCCTTGATTTAATTACCCCTAGCGATGTGACCTTTCATGATGTAGAGCAAGGTAAGGTTGATATGGCGATCAACCGGTTTGAAGAATTACCGCTTTCGTTTCACCAAAAGGTAGTGTGGTATGACACTTTCTCTTGTGTCGTAAATAGTCACAATCCCATAGTGCAAAATTTTAATCTGGAACAGTATTTAGACAACAAACATATATGGGTAAGTAAAACCGGGTTTGGGGTGGGCGTGGGTATCGACCCTAAAGAGGTACAAAAATTGGGGTGGGTAGATGCTGAATTGACAAAAATCGGTAAACAACGAGATATACGTGTCTTTACTCGTCACTATCACGTCGCCTTACAATTGGCCAAAGCACAAAATCTGATCGCAACCTTACCTAGTAAAGCCGCCAATATGTATAAAGATGATCCGGAAGTAGAAATACTCGCACCTCCATTTGATATTCCTCCCATTGCTTTAAAAATGGCATGGAGTGCTTTGCTGCAACACGACGCAGGACATATATGGCTAAGAAGATTAATTACAGAGGTGGGTGCAGAACTGAGTAATACATAAGGTTAATTTTTTGTATGAATGGGAAGAATAACCTACATAAATAAATACGTATAATACCGACAAGGTAAACTGAGTTTAATGAGAATTATCAAAGAGTGAAATATGCAACTCATGCACCCCCCACAAACCACACAAACAGCACAAGCCGCACAAGTGCAATATATTCAAAAAGGCCGTTTAAAAGTTGCCAAACAGCTAGATCAGTTTATCACACAAGATGTTTTACCCGGTGTAGAGGTATCAGCTGATGAACTTTGGACAAAGTTTACCAATGCTCTACCCGAGCTTTTATCTATCAATCAAGGCCTTTTGGAAAAAAGGGACCGCCTACAACAGCAAATAGATGAGTATTGCAGCCCAAGACAGTCTATCAATGTACAAGAGTACAAAACCTTTCTTACCGAGATTGGCTATTTACAAACCCGTCCCAGTGTCTTTCACATCAACACCACAAAGGTCGACTCAGAAATTGCCACCATGGCGGGCCCTCAGCTAGTGGTGCCTATTAATAATGCTAGATTCGCCCTAAATGCAGCTAATGCAAGATGGGGCAGTCTGTATGACGCGCTGTATGGCTCGGATATTATCGAGCACACCACTAACAGCAAAACCAAAAGTTATGATGCCGATAGAGGGCAGAAAGTCATCGACTATGCCAGAAGATGGTTAGACATCATTGCACCACTGCAGACAGGCACTCATATACAAAGTAAAAAATACGCTATTGATAACGGCAAGCTATTAGTCACTTTGGCGGACGATACCGTGGCAGGTTTAAAAACACCTGAGCAGTTCGCTGGCTTTCAAGGCTCGATTCAACAACCCAGCTGTATTTTAATTAAACACCATAACATTCATGCCGAAATACAATTTGATCAACACAGTGTGATTGGAAAGCAGGATACCGCCCACATCAAAGATGTATTTCTAGAGTCAGCCTTAACCACTATTATGGACTGCGAAGATTCTGTTGCGGCGGTAGACGCAGCAGATAAAACCTTAGTGTACAAAAACTGGTTAGGGCTAATTAAGGGCGATTTAACTGCCACAATAACCAGCGGCAGCAAACAAATAATACGTAGCTTAAATCCAGACAGACACTATGTATCCGCAGCAGGAGGAACATTGAGTCTGTCTGGCAGAAGTTTGATGTTTATTCGTAATGTTGGGCACTTGATGACAACAAACGCCATATTGTTTGACGATAAACCCATTTACGAAGGTATTATGGACGCGCTTATTACCAGTTTAATATCAAAACATGACTTACTGGGTAATGGCCAATTCAAAAATAGCCAAGCAGGTAGTATTTATATCGTCAAACCCAAAATGCATGGACCGGAAGAAGTCGCCTTTGCCGATCTGTTATTTTCTAAAATTGAATCTGTACTCAGTTTACCTAGCCACAGTCTGAAAATAGGTCTGATGGATGAAGAGAGACGCACCAGCCTGAATTTAAAAGCTTGTATAAAAGCAGTAAGGGATAGAGTGGTATTTATCAACACTGGCTTCTTAGACCGCACAGGGGATGAAATACACACATCTATGCAGCTAGGCGCTTTTGCCACTAAAGCCACCATCAAAACAAGACCTTGGTTAAACGCTTACGAACAATCCAATGTAGTGACCGGCATGAATTCAGGGTTGTCTGGTAAGGCACAAATTGGTAAAGGCATGTGGCCTATCCCCGATAATATGGCAGATATGATGCAAGCAAAAATTGCCCATGTGCGCTCTGGCGCCAATACCGCTTGGGTACCCTCGCCTACTGCAGCCACATTACATGCACTGCATTACCATCAGGAAAACGTGTTCGATATCAGAATGAATATGGGCACTGAAGTAGATGGATTACTAGAAAAGATGTTAAACATACCGTTGCTCAAAGACGAAAAATTATCAACTCAGGAGATACAACGTGAGCTTGATAACAATGTGCAAGGTATTTTGGGTTATGTAGTGAAATGGATTAATCAGGGTATTGGTTGTTCCAAGGTACCTGATATTAATAATGTTGGACTTATGGAAGACAGAGCAACCTTGAGAATATCAAGTCAGCATATAGCTAACTGGTTGCTGCATGGGGTGGTAACAAAAGAGCAAGTCGAAAACTCAATGTTAACCATGGCTAAATTAGTTGATGAGCAAAATGAGGGTGATGACGAATATATAGGCATGACAACTGATATTTCTGAATCTGTTGCCTTTCAAGCCGCTCATGAACTGATATTTAAAGGTAAGAATCAGCCCAACGGTTATACTGAGCCTTTATTGCATGCAAAACGACAAGAATTGAAAAAAGAGCGTCGCAATAATAAAACCTAAAAAGTGCCTGTGAAATTTACAGGTACTACAATCAAGCTAAGGTTTATATCAATAAACCTTAGCAAATAAGCCTAAACCTTGTAGTACTTTTTATACCAGTTAACAAAATTCCCGATACCATTTTGTATAGTAGTTTCAGGTCGATAACCAACATCTGCAACCAGAGCTTCTACGTCAGCATAGGTATCTGGTACGTCTCCTGGCTGCAGTGGAAGCAATTCCTTTTCAGCTTTCTTACCCAGAGCATTTTCTAACGTTTCAATATAATCTAGCAACTCAACAGGCGACTGATTACCTATGTTATATACACGCCACGGAGCTTTGCTCGTACCCGGATCGGGAGTTTTGCCATTCCAATCTGGATTACCTTGAGCCGTGTTGTCTAAAGTGCGAATTATGCCCTCGACAATGTCGTCGATATAGGTGAAATCGCGTCTATGTTTACCGTAATTAAACACTTGGATCGGCTTTTCATCCAAAATTGCTTTGGTAAACAAGAACAAAGCCATGTCGGGACGTCCCCAAGGTCCGTAGACCGTAAAGAAACGTAAGCCTGTTGTAGGCAGATTATACAAATGGCTATAGGTGTGTGCCATTAACTCATTGGCTTTTTTACTTGCTGCATATAATGATAAGGGATGATCTACATTGTCATGCACAGAAAACGGCATATCTTCATTTGCCCCATACACTGAACTTGAAGAGGCATAGACTAAATGTTGAACCTTATTATGTCGGCATCCTTCAAGAATATTCACATATCCGACTATGTTTGCATCGATATAAGCGTGAGGGTTTTCTATCGAATACCTGACACCTGCTTGCGCGGCAAGATGCACTACTTTATCAAATTTATGTTCGGAAAAAGAGCCGGCATACCTTCTCTATCTTCTACATCCATCTTGATGAAAGAGAAATTAACCGCATTCTTATGCTGCTTGACTCTTTCTAAGCGAGATAGCTTAAGATTTACGTCGTAATAATCATTAATATTATCCAACCCAACAACTTCATCTCCGCGTTCCAGCAAATATAGGCTGACATGTGATCCTATAAATCCTGCCGCGCCTGTCACTAATACTTTCATTTTGGGTTTCCCAACTTAAAGTCGAATATCAACATCTTTTTTGTCAAAGATGTATTTTAAATCAAAAATCACACAATTTTCTTTGCCTAATTCGCGCAATTTTTCAGTGCCCCAGCCCCTAAACTCGTCATGGGCAACAGCGGCGATTACAGCGTCATAACCTCCGGTTCTGGGAGCATCCACCAAACTAAGACCATATTCAGCTTCAACTTCTGGGCTATTTGCCCAGGGGTCATAGATGTCCAAATTCACATGATAATTGTTAAGTTCGGTAGCAATATCCACCACCTTAGTATTACGAATATCCGGGCAGTTTTCTTTAAAGGTAAAACCTAACAACAAGACATTAGCCCCATTGACCATGATTTTTTCATTAAGCATCTTCTTGACTAAACGGCCCACCACATACTCTCCCATATTGTCGTTTAGACGTCTACCTGCCAAGATGACTTGAGGGTGATGGCCTAGTTCTTCTGCTTTGTGGGTAAGGTAATAGGGGTCAACGCCTATGCAATGGCCTCCAACCAAACCCGGACGAAAAGGTAAGAAATTCCATTTACTGCCAGCAGCTTCAAGTACCTCTTCGGTATCTATCCCTATGCGATCAAAAATCATTGCCAATTCATTGATAAGGGCAATATTCAGGTCTCGCTGGGTGTTTTCGATAACTTTGGCAGCTTCTGCTACTTTAATGGATGAGGCTTTATGGGTTCCTGCGGTAATAATACTCAAATAAAGTTGATCAACTTTCTCAGCCACTTCAGGTGTAGAGCCAGACGTTACTTTAACAATCGTTTCCAAACGGTGCTTTTTATCCCCTGGATTGATACGCTCTGGGCTATAGCCCGCATAAAAATCCTGATTAAAGACCAAACCAGAAACCTGCTCAATAATAGGAATACAGACTTCTTCGGTTGCACCTGGATAGACTGTTGACTCATAAATAACCGTGGTGCCCGGTGAAATCACCTTGCCGATCATCTCACTGGCTTTTCGTAACGGTGTTAAATCTGGCTGTTTATTTTTATCAATAGGAGTGGGGACGGTCACAATGATGTAGTCACAGCCAGCAATATCAGCTGGATCACAACTGAAAGTCAAATTCACCACACTCTTCAGTTCTTCTGGGGAGACTTCGAGGGTATGATCTTGTCCCTGATTCAGTTCTTCAATACGAGCAATATTAATGTCAAATCCCACGGTC
>Ga0209712_10004664_pt1 | contig 10858 bp, 7 predicted proteins | sample ArcOceMetagenome_FD_187443 | JGI IMG/M metagenome (GOLD analysis project Ga0209712, IMG submission 187443) | Marine eukaryotic phytoplankton communities from Arctic Ocean - Arctic Ocean - Greenland ARC118M Metagenome (SPAdes) (version 2) | ecosystem: Environmental > Aquatic > Marine > Oceanic...
CGGGTCACTACATGAGCGGTTACCGGATCATGCTCATGCCGATTGACGCCTTTAAACAACACAGCTTTACCGTTGATTAATATATTGCCATCTTTAAGCTCAGTAGAGCGAAAGCCAATTTTATGGCCGATATGTTCAATGGCTTTACCTTTGGTATCTAATAAGGTGAGTTTTAAGTCATACAAATTTGGTTGTTCAGCGCTCCATAAACGTGGGATGTCTATGCTGGTGGTATATTTTACTTCACCATTTTTAGCTGCAGAAAGCTTTTTAACGTCTAGGTTTTTTTCAAAGAGTGTTTCTTGTTGGTGATCAAGCAGCTGAACTTTTAATTGATATCCAATGGCTGCCTTATCTAAGTTGTTGTCAATTAAAGCACTGAGCTGTAACTCACCTTTGCTGTAATTATCTGTAAGGGTGGTGTAGGCATGAAAATCTTTAACATGCACTTTAGGAGTAGCGAATAAATACACGTCACGCTCAATGCCACTGACTCGCCACATATCCTGACATTCAAAATAAGAACCATCAGAATAACGATATACCTGCAAAGCCAATTGGTTTTCACCTGCTTGCAGGTAAGTACTGATATCAAACTCAGCTGCGGTTTTTGAGTCTTGTGAATAACCTACTTTTTGACCATTTATCCATAAATAAAAGGCCGACTTCACTGCGCCAAAATGTGCAAATACTTGTTTTTCACTCCAGTCATCTGGCAAGATAAATGTTTTTCGATAACTGCCTACAGGATTGTAATGTTTTGGCATTTCGGGCGGGATCGCATTAGCTTTAAAACATTGATGGGAATGATAAAAAGGCGTGCCGTAACCGTTCACTTCCCAGTTGGCGGGTACTGCAATTTGGCCCCATTGGCTATCGTCAAAATTGGTTTGGTAAAAGTCATTTGGTTTTTTTTTGACCGAATCCACCCAGTTAAACTTCCACTGACCATTGAGCAATATATGATTGGCTTGATCCCAAGGTATTTTAGAAAATGCAGCATTAGTATTGTCATAACTATAGAAAAAGCTTCGAGCAGGCTCCTTGTTGATTCTAAACACTTCTGGATTTTGCCAATCTAACGATTGTGCTGTTGCGGCAAAGACAAAAATATTTGTTGTGAAAGCCAACCAAACACTAAAACACTTTTTCATTTTTTAACCTTGTTACTACCTTGTTATTATCATGTTAGGCGCATAAGGGGAGACAAAGCGCAGTGTTCTACCAAGTTATATACAAGAGAAAAACACTGCCAAGATTAGATTTTTTAAAGTTAATCTTCTATTACGTTTACCACCATGTTGCATACAACGCCGCTATGATAACGACTACACCTATGCCAAGGATGTTAAAAGAGCCTGTAGTATCAAAGTTCACTTTATCTAATGAAACCACTCCTGTGCCTCCCGCTACATAGTTTTTGCGAGTTGCAACAGATGCCAATACTGCCAATGCTATGCAGGCTAAAAATACTACGCCAACTCTGTCCATAAAGGGTAAAGAGGGAAAAGCAATTTTAAACAATATGGATAAAACTGCTGAGCCTACAGCTGCAGTAATAGCGCCGACTGAGTTCATGGTTTTCCAGAACATGCCTAGTAAGAAAATAACCACTATGCCAGGGGTAAAGAAGCCAGTAAATTCTTGTATATATTGAAACGCTTGTTCAAATTGACCGAGTAAAGGTTTGGCGCAAATCATTGCAATAATTAACGCTAAAATGCTCACAACACGGCCTACTTTTACATAGTGACTTTGGCTTTCGTCTTTTTTGAAATGAGAGTAAATATCCATAGTGAATATTGTCGATATGCTATTACACATGGATGCTAATGAAGAGACTATCGCTGCGAATAATGCGGCAAACACTAAGCCTTTTAATCCAACTGGCATCAGGTTCATTAAACTTGGATAAGCTTGATCCGCTCGGTCTAAATCAGTAAACAGTACAGACGCTGCTATACCAGGAACAACGACAAAAAATGGTACTAAGATTTTTAAATAGGCGGCAAAAGCGATGCCTTTTTGTGCTTCGGCCAAGTCTTTAGCGGCTAATGCACGCTGAATTATATATTGGTTAAAACCCCAGTAAGATATGTTCATTACCCACATGCCACCAATCAACACTGACAAACCCGGTAGGCTGATGTAATGAGGGCTATCAGCAGCAAATATCATGTCAAACTTTTCTGGTGCTAGCTCTGTTAATATCGAAAACCCTACTAATACACCATTGCCATCTGAGACTAAATCTAAACTGATATAGGTCAGTACTAGCCCACCAAATACTAACAACACTACTTGGATTATATCGGTATAGGCAACGGCTTTTAGTCCGCCGTATGATGAATAAGCAATAGAAAACAAACCAAGAAATACCATGCCGTATGCTAAGTCAACGCCGGTAATTGTGGTAATGGCTAAGCCTCCTAACCATAAAACAGCGGTCAAATTAACAAACACATAAACTGCCAACCAGAATACCGCCATAATGGTTTTAACTCGGCCATCAAAACGTTGCTGTAAATACTGGGGCATCGTATAAATTTCATTTTTGATGAAAATAGGTAGGAAGTATTTACCCACTATGATCAAAGTAATCGCCGCCATCCATTCGTATGACGCGATTCCCAACCCCAGGATGTAGCCAGAACCCGACATACCAATAATTTGCTCAGCAGAGATGTTTGCAGCAATAAGTGAAGCGCCTATGGCCCACCAAGGTAGAGATTTACTGGCTAAAAAGTAATCCTTGGTATCTCTTTCGTGATTTTTTTCTGCTCTGGAGATATATAATGCAAGGGCTAAAAGCCCTATTACGTAAACCACAAAAATGGCGATGTCGAGGGTTGCTAAATTCATCTAAAGTCCAAAATTATTATTATTGTTAAATTAATGTTGTTAGCCTAACTGCTTTAAATATAGATTGCAGTAAATAGCATTAGCCAAGCATCATTTTAAAAGAATAGATCTAAATTCCGTCAATTCTGCCTAATTAATCCCAGACTTTTTTATAGAGCTCAATGATGTCTATCGCCGTGGGTATTGTAGGATTATTGTTGGGTGAGCCTGAAGCCAAGGCTTGGTCAGCCATATTTACTAATAACGCGTCATATTGTGCTTTCTCAACCCCAAACTCAGAAAGCGTGGGCACCTCTAAAGTTTGGTTGATGTGTTTAAGTTCACCGATAAGTGTTTGATGAGCTGCCCCGTGATCCTCAATATCAGCAACCAGCCCCATATGTTTAGCACATTCAGCATATTTGAGTGGCGCACCAGATAAAGAATATTCAGTAATAGTGGGCAATAACATGGCATTGCTCATGCCATGGGGTACATGAAAATGCACACCTATAGGTCGGCTCATGCCGTGCACTAAACCTACTGATGCATTCGAAAAAGCAATGCCTGCCAAAGTAGCGCCTAACATCATTGCTTCTTTGGCTGCAAGATTATCTGGCTGCTGACACACCATAATAAGATTAGGCGCAATCAGTTTCATGGCAGCAATAGCTTGCTGGTCGCTAAATAGATTTGCTTTACGACTCACATAGGCCTCAATTGCATGGGTGAGTGCGTCGATACCCGTATCTGCGGCTATTCTACTGGGCAAACTCAGGGTAAATTGATAGTCGATAATGGCTGCCGCAGGAATTAAGCCCGAACCCATACACAGCATTTTTTCATCTGTTGCCGAGTCAGAAATAACCGTGACCTTGGTCGCTTCTGATCCTGTACCAGCAGTTGTGGGAATAGCCACAACGGGTAAGCTGATTTCGGTGACTTGATACGGAACTTTATAGTCGCTCATCTTGCCACCATGGGATGCCAACAGCGCGATAGCTTTAGCACTATCAATAGCACTGCCCCCACCTAAAGCAATGAGGCAGTCATATTGGTTTGTTTTGACCATCTCGACTGCTGCGAGTATCGAGGTATCATTGGGTTCGGGCATCGTTTCGGCAAATAGTCCAAACTTCATGTGTTGTTGGTTTAACAGTGCCTCTACATTGGCGACATAACCAAGCTCTAACATGGTCTTATCGGTAACAATACATGGAAAGCGACAGCCTAAACTGAGCAACGTATCAGGCAAAGAGTTTAGAGCGTTAGCGCCTATTTGCATGATTTTAGGGAGAACTATGCTATTGACCATTTTGTACCAACCATTGTTGAACTTGGGGATAGTTTGGCATCAATACTTGTAGCCCAGCTATGACTATTTTTATTGACGTCTTATCTTTAATTTTATTTGCATAAAGCGCAAGTGAATAAATTAAGCCCGTTTGTTGAGGCCAGTGTTGATGGCCTTCTACTAACAAAATATTTGGCACTCATCAATGGTTTAAAACACCATACTCACGTCATATTAAGAAAAGTCTACTAGTGTTTAAGTTTTGAGGCTTAACTTTTTCTACAAGCTCTTTGCAATTAAAGTGCTTAAGCAGCAGAATCAACATCGGCTTCGAGCCTTGGTTGCAAAAGGTTTAAAATGGAAAATTCTGTGACTAATCTAGTATTTATTTGGGAAGGGCACTTTCATTGTTGATTGTTAAGCAAATCAGTAAAAATTTTGGTTCATTTCAAGCCTTACACAAGGTTTCCTTTGAAATGAATAAAGGCGATATTGTCGGACTCTTAGGTAAAAATGGCGCAGGTAAAACAACCTTGATGCGTATTTTGACCTCTTTTATTACAGCATCATATGGCACGGTACTCATTGATGGTGATGATATTAATAAACATTCATTGAGCGTTAGGCAAAAAATTGGCTACTTGCCAGAGAAACCTCCGCTGTATGGCGATATGACAGTGCAGTATTATCTAAAGTTTGCGGCTGAAATAAAAGGTGTACCAAAAAATCAACAACTATCTCAGCTAGCGAAAGTACTCGAAGAATGTGACTTGCAGCAGGTTAAACAAAAGACCATTGCGACGTTATCCAAAGGTTATAAGCAACGTGTTGGCATCGCTCAAGCTATTATTCACGAACCTAAATTACTTATTTTAGATGAACCTACGAGTGGTCTTGATCCGATGCAAATTCAACAAGTATTGGCCTTGATCAAAAACCAGCGAGACCAAAGAACAGTTCTGTTAAGTACTCACTCTTTGACTGAAATTGAGCAAGTAGCTCAGCGGGTACTGATGATTAAGTCGGGGGAAATAGTGCTTGATGATACTTTAGAAGCGTTATTGAAAAACAAAGATCCCACTCGATCACAGCCACTAACTTTAGAGCAGGTTTTCATAAACCATCATCAACCCCAGACACTAGATGCAGCATTACAGGTGTCAGATGAATAAAATTTTCGCATTAACAAAAAAGGAATTACACAGTTTTTTTAGTTCGCCGATTGCTTACATTATTTTAATTGTGATGTTGTCTTTGTTTAATGTTTTCTTTTTTCTGATCATCGATCAAAATCGTGAAGTGTCACTTAGGGATGTTTTCCAACTAATGGAGTTTATGTTGGTGTTTTTTATTCCGCTACTCACCATGAGGTTATTTTCTGAAGAAAAATCAAATGGCACCATGGAGTTTTTGCTGACTGCACCCTTAACTCACACCATGATTGTATTAGGAAAATATTTAAGCATGCTTATTTTCTACTCCCTATTAATTGGCCTGACGCTTATTTACTATTTTATCGTTGAATATTACGGTGAGCCCGACCCATTAAGTATATTGTCAGGCTATCTAGGGATTTGGTTAGAAGGTGCATTTTTTATTGCTGTTGGTTTACTGGCTTCTTCTTGGACATCGAACCAAATAATTGCGGCTATGGTGTCTTATCTGATTTTATTTTCACTATATTTTTCGACCAGTTTTACTCAATATGTTAGCGGCTCTGCAGAACATTTTCTTATTCAGTTAAGTACCCATACACACTTAGAAAACTTCGCTATTGGCATCATTACACCCAGTGATGTGGTTTATTATTTGGCGGGTATTTTACTGTGTTTAGTATTAACACGACTAAGTATCGACAATAGGTTGTGGCACTGATGAATAAACCTTTGTTCTGCGGCTGTGCACTCTTAAGTTTAATCCTCGGATTATCGCTTTTTTATATCGAACAACAATTTAGTTATCTGGCAGGTGCGCTTACTGCAATAGGTGGCATTGTCTTTTTTGTGTTGCTCAGTTTGATTATCAAGCATAGTTTTGGCCAAGATAAATTGACTGGATGGGTGCAGCTTTTAAGCTTCAAACTATGGAAGAAGTTGGCTATCGTTTGTTGCATAGTAACAGGCAGTATCGCGTTTATTGGGATAAGTCATTACTTAGCCAATAACTCGAACATAAGGTGGGACGTCACACAAGATAAGCAACATACCTTATCTAACAATACCATCGATTATGTCAGCACATTGAGCAATGAGGTGCAGTTAACGGCTTTTTACGTAGGCATGCCACCCAAATACCTTTTAGACCAATTCAAAGAGTTTGAAAGAGTATCAGGTGGTGTGATTAAAACCGAAATTATTGACCCAATTGAACAGATTGCTTACGCCGCAAAATTTGGTAACGCAATCAATGCAGATGAGCGAAAAGTGATTGTTCAGTCTGGGGACAACCGTCAAGACGTTGATTTTACCCAGAGTGCGTTATCCGAAGAAAAGCTTACCAATGCAATAGCCAGAGTAAGCCGTGCACCACGTACCGTTTATTTTCTCACTGGACATGGTGAGTATTCGATTTCAAATGATGAGTTCGCCGGTTTATCCAAATTCAAACAATTGTTAGCGGACAACAACATTAACAGCAAAACACTGATGTTAGGTATTAGCCAGTCTATTCCAGAAGATTGCGATGTATTAATTATTGCTGGTCCCAAAAGCGAATTGAGTCAAAATGAAGAAACCTTAATTGCTGATTACTTAACTAAAGGTGGCGATGCGTTGTTTCTAATCGAACATACTTTAGTCACTTCCCCAGACAAGCCATTAAGTGCAGCTCAGCTGGAAAAAAATCCAAGTTTAAATGTTATTCTTAATCAATGGGGCCTGGATGTTCAAGCTGATATTGTGGTCGATTTTACCAATCATGTTGGAGGTGATGTTGGCAGCCCAGCGACTAAAAATTATCAGAAACATAAAGCGATAACTGAAGGTTTGGATTATACCTTTTATGTTCGTCCTCGCTCTATTCGAGTTTTATCGCAGCGCCGTCCCAGTATAAAACATGCAGTCATTGCTGCAACTGCATCAATTGAAAAGAGTTGGGCTGAAACCAATCGAACTTTAGATATACAATTCGACCCAAATACAGATACTGCAGGCCCAGTGCCATTTTCTTACGTGGTGATAGAAGAGAAAGATGAGGAACTGTTAAGTCACAAACTATCTGATACCCGACTAATAGTGTTCACCGACGCAGACTTTTTAAGTAATGTTTATATCAACCAATATAGTAACGCACAGATGGGGCTAAACCTAGTTAACTGGTTGGCAGAGCTAGACTACAAAACATTTATTAGCGCCAGAGAGATAAAAGTTGAACGCTTAGATTTAACCAGTAAACAGAAACGCCAAGTTATAGTGATTCTGTTTTTACTCCCTTTTTTCTTGGTTATCGCAGGGCTAGTGGTGTGGTTAAGGCGCAACAGATAACATTTATCCCTTACGATTAATTACTGGGTGTAATCTAAAATCCTTTGGTGTTGTTGGTTACTAAAACATAACCGATTGATATCGCATGACTCGCTATTGAGGTGTGATTAACTCCAATTACGGTGCTCTTATCACTAAGGTTTTTTAACCTCTGTTATAAAGTCCACTTCCTTTTTATCCCAAGATAATACGCTATCAATGCGTTAAATAAATTCGCCCACAATGGGGTTGTATACACCGATTGAATTATAATTGGGTGTCACGATTTACTTAAGGCACAATGCTTTGGGTAAACGGATGTAGATATTATTAAGGGTGCAGCCTTCACTTTGTTCTCGCTCAAGAGCTGCTCAAAGGCAGCCTGTTGTAGCATCTTAACTTCACGACGTGACATGCCAAGCTCGAAACCTGAACATTCATTTTTACCCAGTGAACGAGGATCTAAACCTGTCAAATTACCAAACACTACCAAAGCCTGAAGGTAGTAACCATAGGAGCTGGCATGGTAATAATCCCAAGACCACAGACTGATCTTTCCAAATTCGATTCCATCGTACGGGTTAGTGTCGGCAATGCCTAATGCCATTGCCCGGCTCCAAGCTTCGCCCACACCATTAACGGCTTTAACTGCGGGAGCGGCCGCTGCAGCTTTGTCGTATCCATAACGCACGTCTAATGCCATTTTTTCTATAGGTGTGCCTGACCAATGGCGGTCAGCCTGATAAATCAAATCTGCACGGGACCAGGTTGCGGTAAGAAACACTTCCACTTTTGGATTCAGGTGTTGTAAATATTTTGACATTTTTACTGTAGTTTCAACAAGTAGTCCCGCATCACCCGGTTTATTGCTATCCAAGGTACTAAAGCCATGCATCACAACCTGATCCCATAGTTGTGAACCAATAACGGGCAACTTTTGTTCTAAGTGAAAGTCGAGTGCACTACCACTTTTAGTTTCAAGATAAACATTATAATTAAGGCCGGCTTGTTCAGTGAAGGACTTAAAAAGCGCAGGTACTCCACCAATACCCTCATTGTTTAGATCCGTTACCGAGTCAGCACGATAGTATTTAGTGGCAGAGCCATAACCATAGGTAAAACTATTTCCAATAAATAACACACTTGTTTCGCCGCTAATATCGGCCCTAGCAACAGCACTATTAAACATAAGAATAAGTGCAGCAATAGAAGTCATTAATCGTTTCATCGTTAGGTCTCTGGATATTTTTATTGAATGAGAATAACCAGTAAATCCTATCAATACAATGTGAGCATTTATATGCTTGTTTCCACAAATAGATTGAAAGAGGGAAGGTGAGTCAATTTAAATGATGGGGTCGTTGACACTAAATGTTGAGTTATTTAATGCAGCATCAATCATTTGAATGGTTAAAATAGATAGAGTGAGGCTAAGATGCAATGCCGTTGAAAAAAATATGAAAGAAGTTAGCTGAGTCTGCCATGATGTTGTCTTCATTGATGGAATCACCAAGATCCGGAATTGACTCAATAGCACCGGCAATAATGTTTTCTGCTACGAGCAAGTCTACTTGTTTGATGCTTTTATCATCTATTCCTAGCTTGATGATGTTACCAAATAGTTCTCTTATCTTACTGGTGGTGATTTCCATTTCTTGTCTTTTCTCAATGTCTAAAGACCACATTCTGGCGTATCGAATTAAAGGACCTTGTTCACCTACTTGAATACTGAATAGTTTCTGAGCGGCGTAGGCTAATTTTTCTAAACCATTGTTATCTATAGCTAACGCCTCTTCCAATACCTCACTTTCAATATTGATGGTGCGTTCAAAACACTTGATCAGCAGATCATCTTTATTTTTGATGTGGTAGTAAAAAGCACCTTTGGTCACACCAAGTGATTGAGCTAATTCATCTAGGGATGTACCTTTAAAGCCTTTTTGATTAAAAAATATCGAGCCGACGCGATAAAAAGCTTCCTGTTTTATTCTGTTTTGTTGGCTTCTATCGAACCCTGCAGGAGCGACTTGTTCTCTTGCAATATTATTTTTTTCAAAACTTAATGCTGCGGGGTGATTATTCAAGCCATATTTGATGATAGATAACCACTGTTGATAAGCCTTTTCACGGCTTTCACCTTCAACTAAGTGTAACCAAAATGGCAGCCAGAAGATGGCGCCCCATAATGCACTCGCCGTCTTCGCAGGTTGCACATTTTGAATGCTACCATCATTTTGACCTTGCTCAATTAACTCCATCACTTGGATGACAAATGTGCGAATAAACTCAGAAATTTCTTTTTTGTGTTGCGGTGATAAAGAGGCTATTTCAGCAAAGCCCGCTAGGTGACCGCGGCTGCCATTAATAATGCCGTTTAAACATTCGAAATTTAAACGCAGCAAGTGTTCAATTTTATTCAAGGCTGAACCGTCAACGTTCTTTGCACTGGTTATCATGGCTTGCAGCTCAATACATGTGTTTAAGTAACATTGATGAACTAATTCTTCTTTATTTTTTGCGTAGTAATACAGACTTGTTTTAGTCAAATTGAGTTTTTCAGCAATCTGGATTAACGTTGTGCCACGAGTACCATAAACATTAAATAGCTCTGAAGCAGCAGAAAGTATGGTTTTGTACTTTTGATCATGCTGATTTGTTTTACTAAAAGGCGAGCTTATTTTATTGTTTTTCAAAGGGGGCATTCTGTCGTTTAATCCTAGTCAATAATTATACTCAAAGTTCAATTTTAAGTGTATGTTATCTTTTTTGAATGCACAACGTATAGGTCAACTTAAGACATTTCTTTATTATCTTTTAAATTCTCCCCATCATGTATTTATCATAAAGAAGACATTCTAAATCTAACAATTGATTAACTTAAAACTTTAAAATACTTGATAGTTGCATAAACATACTGTAAGTTCAAAACATTGAGTTTGAGAACTATAAATACTAATTAGGGCTCTGTAGTTATTGTCTACTTTTGCTTTGATATGAGTTGGTCATTTGCTGGAATTTAATAATAATGCTGCAAAATCAGGATATCTTAATTGATCAGGCTTCTGCGAAATCAGTCGTTAAGGAAATTTATAATATTACAGCACCAAAAGGTGCCTTTGAGGTGTTCACCAAAACACGCAACGGTGTCACTTATCCTGCATTTTCAACATTACCCAGTAATTTGGGTGAAATGTTTAAAAATGCTGCTGATACACATGGCCGTGCTGACTTTTTGGTTTATCAGGACGAGCGCTATAGTTTT
>Ga0209712_10004665_pt1 | contig 10857 bp, 14 predicted proteins | sample ArcOceMetagenome_FD_187443 | JGI IMG/M metagenome (GOLD analysis project Ga0209712, IMG submission 187443) | Marine eukaryotic phytoplankton communities from Arctic Ocean - Arctic Ocean - Greenland ARC118M Metagenome (SPAdes) (version 2) | ecosystem: Environmental > Aquatic > Marine > Oceanic...
ATTCGCAAAGTTCGTGTTCAATCAGAACATATTGGGCAACTCTACTTACCGCGGTATGTACCGAATTTCCACTTTTTATGTTGGCGGTCCGCGGCCCCTCTAGGCCATTTCTTGTGTATGGACAATCACTGTCCATTCACTCATAGACGTCTCTTTATATATAAATATATAGGTTATGATCTCTATGGTAACGACTCAAGCATCATCTTACCCTCGTTACTCCACACCTCCTCTCTTTTGCCGCACCCCTTGTGCAGCAATCACAGCAGTCTACAACATGAGTAGAGTTCTATATACACCTATTTTATCAAGCATCAAGATTATTTGAAGATTGCTCGCAAGAAGGGCTCATCAAGACTGTTTTAATCTAAGTATCCTTTGGGCAGAGAGTTTTCTTTCCCACCAATCTCGAGCGCGCCAAAAGTCCTCAAAATCAATCAAAGATTTCCGGGCGAGTGTCGACTTTCTGCAGAAGAGAACAGCAAATATCAACTCGAGGTACTGGGTACTGGTGCAGAACAAGTGTTCAAAACTACCATAACCGATGACATGCTTGCTTTGATACCAATGTGCAGCCTTCTCTCCGCATTCTTGGTTCTTTATTTCGATGGATCGCTAAGAATACCTGCCGATCCAAACAAAAATATGCCTACTCTTGTTTCTTCAGCCCTCTCACCTCTTGCAGCATGCTCTACCGCAGTGATAAATGAGAGAACACATTCAGTGGTTGCCCTAGGAGGTAGAGATCTATTATTTGATGGTCAGATAACAAGCGCGGATGTCGAATACGAAGGTCTTATACTTGGCTTGAATTGCTTGTTGACAATGTGTGAAAGAGAAGCTGCTAGCATCAAGAATATCGAGGTAACAATTCGAGGTGACTGCAAAACTGTCATTGATCAAATGAATGCGGTTTCACTACCACGCAAACAGAAAGCATACTACAACGAAGCATTGCTTATAATAAACAAACTCAAATTTGATTACGAGATTTCATTGTCCTTCGAGCATATTACCAGAAATCTCAATGAACTTTGCGATGGAATGTGCAAAGTGATTCTTCATCACCTTCAGGGAAGCGCCATAGATAATATCATGCATTCGATCCAAAGCGTTGAAACTGAATTTCGACCAATTCTTTTACCAGAAAATAAAAAGAAGAGATTCAAGTTCAGCGAAACACCCTTTCATTTTCTATTGCGTGAGGTCGTTGGGTGGAGTGGGCATATTCCGATATCACTGCGACCGTATATCTTGTGCGAAATAGCACTCGCAAGCAATCGAACAGGAGATCGTGTTGCAATGAGGCAGCTAGGGATAGCAATGCTTGAGGAGGCACAACGTCTGCACCAACATAATATTGAGTTCAAGTGTACCCAAGTCATTCGGGGCCTTGGATTGATGGGTTTACAAATGTCTTTTACTAGTTTAATTGCCATGGAATTGGATCAGGAAGCTGCCAAGATTGCTCATCATATAACACAAGGATATGGTGCTATTGCAGAATGCATAACCGAGCAGCATTTGCTAAGATTTCAAGATCGTCTTCCTTTCTCATACGAAAGAGATGATACAATTCACAAAGTGATGAAAGATATTGCTTCTGATAACCAATACCAGCAAATACAAGAATGGAATGACAATGTTGCTAGTCACGTACTCTGCGGAAGCAACTCAACAGAACTTTTTGTCTTTTTTGAAGAATTATAATGTAATATACCCCTTTGAAAAGCTTACTCTTATGTTTACTACTTAATTCTACCACATATATGTACCCAATCAATAGCAAGAGGACGTTTGCATTATGCCGCACTTCCATCAGTTGCAGCCTCAAACTGGGCTGCTAATGAATTCGCAGCCTTGACCCACACGACGAGAAGTCCACCCAAGATTACTGCGAGGTAAGGTGTTGCAGCTGCAAGACTTCCAACCCCAAAGATAAGAATCTGTTGGATCATTGACCCTCCAGATTTACCAAGAGGATTTCCAATTACGTCGACGGCGGCCTTACCCTTTGTCTTGGAGTCCTGATCAAGTGGAATGTAAGCCATTTCTTTGCATGGATCGAACAAAGAGTATTTGCTACTCTTGGAAAGAATATTTTGTGCTGCTCCAACAAGGACAGAAAGCATGAGGGGAGTGGTTCCTATTGCTGCGGCAAGAGGAGCGAATGCAGGTGCAAACAACTGAAGTGCAAAGAATGCAGATCCTGTTACTCCAATCATGGCAGGTGTGACGAGTGCAGCCTTTCTCCACCCAAACTTCTCAAAAATGGTTCTTCCGATAAGCATCATAAACAAAGTAACTGAACCAGTAGCAGACGAGAAATTTCCCATGAACATAGAGTAGTCATTTGGATTAGGGTATGCAGCCTTTAGCTTCGCCTTCCAGGATACCTCAACAATGTTGATGCACATTCCATAACTGATAACCAGAAGTGCAAGATCTCTGATGTACGGAGAAGCCACGAGGAACTGAGCAGATTCCTTCAATGTCATCTTGACCTTCTTCTTTTTCTTCTTCAATGCCTGCTTCTCTTGGTCAACACATGCAGGATCAGTCATAACATTTCTTTGCATGTGAGAAAACAATCCAATCATTGCTCCTCCTCCAGCAACAACTGCCCCCATCAAATACTTAAGAGACATTCCCCACGGATCGATTCCAGGAGCAAGATTTGCTCTCAAAGAAGAGACCCATTTTACATATTGTCCAGAGAAAATCAATGCAACGTTTGCACCCATACCAAAAAGAGGGTCTGTTATTGTCACCAGGGTTAGAAAAATATCGGGATGACAAAGTAAACAAACAATGGATGGACATCAACACAAAAAACTCACAGTATTTCTTTGCCTCATCAACAGTAGTAACCTCATTGGCAAAAGACCAAAACAAGAGACTTGCAACGACACTTCCCCACATCTCAGCCATTACGTAAAAAACTGCATAACTCCAGTTACGGATGATGGACAGAGGAGCAGCTGCTCCTGCGGGAAGCATTGCAGCAATACTGTCAACGAAAGCATGAGGGTGAAGAGCACCAACATTGGGGTAAATAACCATAGCGAAAGTAGCGAAAAACAGAAGGAATGGTATCGTACAGATGTAGAAGACATTCTTCTGATCATACTTGTCACAAAGCTTAGAGTACAGTGCAGTGAAACCCTATTTGATGACAATTGTGCATTTGTTAGCAACGTTACCAGCATTTTATGCTCACAAATAAATAGATCGAGCAGAAACTTACAATAGCAGTTGGGAGATTCACATAAGTCTTGATGAAAGGAATTACTTCAGCCCCACTCTTTGGTGCAGTTACCATGAGCACATCCTTAGTATCACGAAGAATGGTGTAATTGAAAAGAATGCAGAAGAACATCAGCGCAAGGGGAACTAGCTTTTTACGCTCATTTGCTGGCGGAATGGAACTTGTAATCTATTTCCAACGAAGCAATTAGGAACAAATGGTTAGATTCTTCAGATTTAATATTATGGCGCTTGGCACGAGTATATCGACAACAAATTCACTTACTTTCTGAAGGATACTCTTCTTCTCAGGCTTAGGCACCTCTGCTGCAGCATCACTCATGAACCTAGCAGATTTGTACTTAGGCATAGGACTGCTAAGCGGAGAAGCGAATTTAGTATTCTTTGACTGCATAACAGGTGCAGTCTGTGGGATTACCAGTGTGCGAGAAGGCACGAACGCATCTGCAGATAAGCATGCAATTGCCAGTATCGCGGTGAAATTGCGAAACATCATCGTAGCAGGTATATATTATTTTTATGGGAAGCGAAGTTTGTCTCTAAATGAAATATGATGGCAAAATTCTTTCCGCACGGTGAAAATGTGATGGCCAAATTCCATGTTGATGGATGGATTGGTTGGGTGTTAGAACTTCGCGATCTTTCGAACCCTTTTGAAAAAGAAAACTGATGGATGAGGGTGAAGAAGACTGGTTGAAGACTGGTTGAAGATGAATGAAATTACGTCATTCGTTTCACACCGTTGAAAATGAATCGCCATAAAGCGCCTTCTGATGTCATAAACGGGATGTTCAGAAATCGACGCGATCTTAAATCGGCGCGACTTCTACGCGGATTTCTACGTGAAAACCATACGAGGGCACTTCATAAATCGACGCGTTGATTTATGTACGGTATGAACGTCCCTATTTCGCTCCACGTAGCAATACATTCTACAATGGTACCACTTTCGAACTTGTAAATAAAAGCAGTACAACGCACACACGCACAAATGTGATCAGCTGCGGCATATGTACTCTAAAAACATGATATAATTGCACACTTTGAACGAACTTGCACGCGGCACAAATGTGATCAGCTGCGGCCAATATACTCTAAAAACCTGATATTATTGCACACTTTGAACGAACTTGCGCGCGGAGGAAACGGAATTGCGCTTTCAATCTGGGCATTCTCGAATAAAATTCAAATGATAAATAATAGAAATGAGATTGCTGCAACTCGTTTCTATGTATTGCCCTCTTATTCATTAAAGGTTAATCAAAATTCCCCATCTCTTTTCACTTCTTTTTGTAGATATTTGCAACTAGAAGGTAACTCTCGGAAGTCATTCTGGTCCTCAACCCCTCAGCCTTTACCTTAATCTCCATGACCTTGTCATCAGGTCCTGAGATCCTGTCTACAGAAAGCTGGACATTACTTGGTTGAGAATTATCATCAGTGCCACCAGGATGAATGACAGTCTTTGTGGGAAGGAGCGGTTTCTTCGTAGAAGTATCTGTGACATTGAAGGTAGCACCACTCTTGGCACGAGTGTATACCCACAAATCCGCCTCTTCATCAGGTTTCAAGGTGAACTTGAAAGAAAGAGAGCTTCTGACATACATAACCTCGGCAACAAGTCTTGATCTCCCCCCATTTGCGGCTTCCTTTCCAGCCTCTCTAGCCAACGTAACATCAGTACTTTCCGCAGTTCCGCCATAATCCTTTGGCAACTGATCTACATCAATAATCTCCTTGAGCTTCTTCTCAGCGGCAGAAGAACTAGACAAAACCTCAATCTTCCCAGCCGTCCTCGCGTCAACAAAACCCTTTATGACCGACCAAGTAGCACTGAAGAATCTTGGAGCATTCAAAACCAACATCTTATTCATGGTCTCTGGGAAACACAGCGAATCAATGAAAGCCTGCTTCTTGATGATATCCAGCGTCCTGCTATTCAATGCACTAACTGGAAGTCCACTCAAGTCTAAAATAGAAACACATTCAAACCTGGTAAAAGAAGGATTTTCCTTCTTAAACTCCAATAACCTTTGTTTGTAATCATGCTGCATTACGTGCCAATGGAATTTAAGAATTCCATCCAGAGTTGTGATGCACTCAATTCCATCAATGTTCAATACACCAGGCTTGGAATAAAATACCGGACATCCGTCTTTGCTAAAACCGGAATAAAGCTGAGGATACTGACTCTGAAAAATTGATGGATCAACTCCAAGTGCCTTCACAGGATCAGGATAGTAATCAACTCCACGCGGTTCGGCGCGTTCCTCCGTTGCCTCCTCCACCATTTTGACGGTATCGGCAAGGACGTATTTGCGGGCACGGAGCCAACGGGTAAGAGTGTATGCATCACCCTCTACTTCGGTAAAGGAATAGACAGTGTTTTTGAATTCTCCACCGCGCGTTTCTACTTCCTTTTGGAATGCAACCTGTTACAGTAAAGAGAATGCGGGTGAGAAAATATGGTTGAAGAAGAGGTAATAGTCACACAGAAACACTAAGTGGGATGGAAATGCAACATACGCACTGATGATGCAAGATATCCATCAACATTTCGTAGGTGCTGCCTTCACACTCTATCTATTAATAGCACTTCTCGAAGATCTCTTCTCGTCATTTTCCGAATCTAACTACAATTACTCACATAAACATCCAAATCCTCTTTGGTAAGATGACCTGGTCTTCCCCAGTCCATAGCTTTGTCCTTCTTACTCTTTTTAGGAGAACCGCCAGATGGTTCAAGCATTTCATCCAATGTCCATTTTTTCACTGCTTCTGTAATACCGTCAGTCATTCTTATTGGATAGGTGCCGTTTTGGTTATGCGATTCTAGCTGCGTCGGAATGCGTGTAGTCGAGTTGAAGTTTGATGTAGCAAACAAAATAGAGACAAATGCAGATAAGGGCGCTTTGGCAAAGAGGATCAACTTGCTTGTCTTGTTGCAATGCTTCTTTCGAACAGCCGCAGGAAAATAAGGTGTGTCCGGCAGTGTGGAAGGTGAGTGTTGGTCTTTTTCCGCTGAACGCTCAACGGAAATACATCCCGCGAGCCGCGAGCCCGCAATTTTGCACGAAGGAATCTTCCCAAGAAACAAAAGAAGGAAGAACCAACACATTTGAACATAGCGCGATAACAGAATACTGGTATCAAAAATACCTCGCTTTTAAGGACACTCCATATTTCTCGAATACACGTGCGCTTATAACGGCACATCCCTATTGTTAGCGTTGCTCGCATAAGGACACAAACACATTTTAAGTCCTTATAGCGGCCGACGCTTCTAAAAGACGTCCTTATCGAGGCATTGTTTGTACACTAAACAGAGAGACAATCTGCAATGAAAACTATGCTTTGAGGCTCACAAGCAATCGCACCTCTGAATTTCCTTACCAATATCGATAAGACATGATGATGCTGTCCTATGTAAATGATTTCGATCCCAACTATAGCAAGTACAGTAAACTTGTCTTCAAATTCAGTAACAAAGCATTCTATCATTTAAAAAGTCGATCATTTCTCTATAAGACACACTCATCTATATTTAGTTAATGACATAGTGTACTGTATGCTTGCTTTGCGGTAGACTTCCATTTTGGTGCGCAAGTTTTATCCACGCATGACTTGCACGAACAACACATCATATTCTTCCAATGGCATCGATATAATTCTAAACCAGTCATTGCCTGTTCTTCATTTCTTTGACAATTCAATCAATCTACTTTTTGAGCCCGGAAAGGAAAACTCCTACTCCTCCAGATGCAACAGACAAAGGAACCAACAACAAACCAGCCAAAACACCTGCGGGCAAACCAATAAATGGAACGATGACATCATTAGCGAAAAGAGAATAATCAGCACCTGCAAGAGCAGCAGAAGTGAGGAAGAAAGCGGGTGCTCCAATGCTAAGAGCTCCAGCAACAACGGGCAAGAGGATGGGAGCTGCCTCTACAACCAAAGGAGCAACTCCGTTGATGAGAAGTTGTTGGTTGGATCCTACAAGGGAAAGTGCTCCAGTCTCTTCAATAGCGGGAAGAAGCCCTTCAATAGTAGCAAGATCAAGACCGAGGTTTTCGAGTTTGGAGAGGATTCCGTATTCAGCAGTAAGTCCGAGAAGGTTGAGTTCACGAACACGTTTTACGACATTGTACTGAGAGAAAAATGGGGAGGTGAGTGAGATATATACAGTTTGATATAAACATGTTTTTTCCTCTATATATGCACAATCGTTATTACTAGCGCCCCATGCAGTAGAATTTCCAAACAGAACACATTGCGTTGCAGTAGATGGCCAGAGCCCACGACATTATAACTAACTCCAACTACCGGAAGGCAAATCTGATGTTCAATCTTTCTCGCCAATCTATTGTACTGTACTGTACTGTACGCTAGCCGAATTTCGTCATGCGATCAAATAAGCTCACCTGACGATTGACGAAGGCTCTATCAACCTTAGTACCAATCCATTGCTTGAGGTTAGCCTCTCCCAACATTTCAGCGGGAGTATTCTCATATGAATCTTCAGCGAAATCAAATCCAAAGGATTCCTTCAATGCTGTTTTGGAAGAAGCAACACTGGATTGGGGAGCAAAAGCCGCACTTGAGGTAAGAGCAGATACAAGGAGAAGAGACTTGAGAGGCGCCATTTTAAGATAGATTTGAGGTAGAAGAATAGAGAGACTATGTTGTCGGTTCAAGTTGCAACAGATCCTAAAGGCGTTGCTTGGGATAGAAGGAAAAAGCTTGGAGGTTGTTTTGCGTCGTCACACATTGCGTACGTCCAATTTCATCAGATTCCCTCATTCTTGAATTAGTTAGTAACTTTTGTTAGAGAAAGGGAATTCGATCCTTTACCTTTCCGCTTCAACTTCCGGATCTATAATCTCTGGTTTACCTCTCTCCCTTCTTTCCCTTTCGCTTTATGTCAGATGTCGACACGACATCCATCCATGCATTTGAACTGCAACATTGATTGAAAACAAAAAAATGCACAAACTGCACCACTGCTGCTTGCTTTTGTAAAGTGTTTTGCAATATGAATGGGACAGAAGCAGCTAATATACCAGGACCACCAGTCCCCTCCTTCCACAATGAATCTTGGAAGCTTATTTCCCAGGGCGCAGAAGCAAGAGTCTGGCTGGTACCAAACTTTATTCAAACAAATATCTCCAATACTAGTAGTAGTCTTGGAACATCCTCGTCGTCTTTGTCCTCTATTACTTCCACCGTCGTATGCAAGGAGAGATTCCCAAAGGCATATCGTCATCCAGCTTTAGATGAAACTCTCACGAGGTCAAGAACGAAAGCGGAAGCAAAAAACTTGAACAGATGTCGAAGGGGCGGCGTCAGCGTTCCACTCGTCCTCGGTGTGGACTTGAATAGCGCTAAAAAGAATGACGCGACACAAGAAGGAGGAGAGAAAAACAGCTCCAATGAGAAGAAAAGTGCATGTTTATTTTTGGAATATGTCCACGGAGTTACAATCCGTTCATTTCTTAATGTGGAAGTGGACATGGATGCAAATCATACGTTGGATGGCACAGAACCGCCCTCCAAGAAGCAAAAGGTTGGCACGGATGATGCTCCCAACAACCGTAAAAAGATTGTGACAAGAATGGATGATTATGCTAAAAAAACGTCGTATGAAGTTGGAGCCACTATTGCAAGAATGCACAATACAAATATTGTTCATGGGGATCTTACTACCTCGAACATCTTAATACGCAATCCAGATATACCAGATGGAGAGTCAAGCAACGAATGGAAACCCGACATCGTTTTAATTGATTTTGGATTATCGTCCGCATCTACTAACTCGAAAAAGACATCCTGCCACGAAGAACGTGCTGTAGATCTTCATGTTCTGGAACGTGCTTTTGTAACAACGCACGTAGGAAGTGAAGATTTGGTCAAGGAAGCAATGCGGGGGTATAAAGCGACCTGTCAAAGTAGTGATTCGGTATTTGTTAGATTGGCGCAAGTGAGGATGCGTGGGAGAAAGAGGGAATGCTTTGGCTAGCCGAGTAGAGTTATTGTATAATGAGGGGGGTAGTCTTCGAGATGTGACAAATAACCAGAGGGTCCATTTATACACGGCATTTTATTGCAATTTAAACATTGCCTTTAAAAGTACAATTTATTTTAACACCGTTACCAAAGCAGTAGTATTTCTCTCTACCAGGTAGCTAGCCATCCATAGATTTTGCACCCATCCACATTTGCAACAACTCCTCCGCCATTTGATCCATCCGCTGTACAATAGCCTCCTTACTTTGTAACAATTCTCTCTCGTATTCTTCTAATGAATCCCATTGGTCTTCTTCGTCTACAAAGGAATCCAGTTGCGCCTTATTCCTTTCTTCAAGTGCTTCGATTGCACTCAGGGTATTTTGCATGTGATTTAGTTCCTCTTCGATGGCATTGTTAGGCTGGTCGTCTTCCTGTAAATTCGCTGAAGATCGCAGCGCAGTTCTTACATGGGTAGACCAATGCATATAGTTGGTTCCTTTCGAATTAGTAGTAGCAGTGGTGCCAGACGATGGTACCGGTAATGGTACTTGTAGTAGTATAAGGTTCATGTGCTGTGCCTGGCTCGTGTTACAGCTTGGGGAAAATGCTTGGGCATAGTTACTGAACAAAACTGACAGCAAACCAATAACCTTTGTTGTATAACCAGTACGTAAATTTGTATTTGAAGTCATGTTTTTTACTATTTGGTGTACTTCTTTGTACTTTGTACGAGGAGGATTATGATGCTTCATACAAGACAACGGAAAACAAAAAGATTCTTCTTTCTGAATTAATTCTTGAAGTTCAAAGTGGACTATTGGTGGTGATTACAACAATAGCCTTAGTTTTGGTCTCAAATGGCCTACCAGCTGCCGTTGGTGTTTTGTTTTGTCTGTTCCATTGGTCTGTTTGCATTCGCATTGTTGCAGGGTACATACTGTTCATACTTCAACACATAATAGGAGTACCACAGTTACATGAACACATAGATTCGTTAGTGGTACTGTACTCAATCAGTTTCGATTCTATTACCTATATAACTATGTCAAAAACAAGTAATAACGCAACGTAAGTCAACAGCTGGTAGGGTCTTCGGCAAGAGGGTGGAATTTTTGTCGCCAAACCAACCGAATGTTGTTGAGTACCCTAACTCGTGACTTATTTTCTCCTGATAATATATCAACGTGCTCACCCTATGTGTTTCATTCTGCAGTGCATGGCTCCTATTATGGACAGTTAATAATATAGGCGTGACCCTGCTTAACAAATCAGCATTCGCTAAGGTCAACTTCAAATTTCCTTATTTCCTGTCATTTGTGCACATGTTCTGCAACACCATTGGATCGAAAATACTCTTTGCATCCCTAAAAAGAGAATGTGTACAAAACCTACTCGGAACCATTACCCAGAAGAAAATCCAAGGCAAGGATAATGTCTGGATTTTCCTCTTCAGTATAATTTTCAGTCTCAACATTGCAGTTGGAAATGCTTCTTTACGATATGTTTCCGTCAACTTCAATCAGGTCATGCGCAGTCTTGTTCCCGCAGTGACTATCTTCTTTGGAATTTGCCTTGGTAAAC
>Ga0209712_10004666_pt1 | contig 10856 bp, 8 predicted proteins | sample ArcOceMetagenome_FD_187443 | JGI IMG/M metagenome (GOLD analysis project Ga0209712, IMG submission 187443) | Marine eukaryotic phytoplankton communities from Arctic Ocean - Arctic Ocean - Greenland ARC118M Metagenome (SPAdes) (version 2) | ecosystem: Environmental > Aquatic > Marine > Oceanic...
AAGAGTTGTAGGGTTTGTATCAATTGTATCGTCACTTTAGTGTGGTGATAAAAGGAGTCATTTCAGATTTGGACTTTCGCCCAATATCATTGTATCAATAAGTTCCGATGCTCAATTGCCCATTTAAGTAAGGCATTCTGTTGACCGGTCAGCTCTAATTTTTTACCAATATTACTTCGGTGATTGGCCACCGTTTTCGGGCTAATAAAAAGCATATCTGCAATTTCTACACTCGTTTTTTGACGAGCGATAAGTTTCAAAATATTGATTTCGTGTTTGGTTAATTTTTCTAATAGTGGATTTTTATTCGCATTATGTTTAATCAAATATTGTCTTAAGTTAGGGTTCACATACGTTTGACCTTTAGCGACCGTCTGAATTGCATCCAAAATTTCTTGTGTACTACTTTCCTTTAGTAAATAGCCTTTTATACCAATTTCTAATGCTTTTTTCAAAAGTGTTTCATCCTTAAAAAGCGTGAGCAAAATAAAATGAGTTGAGATGTTTTCTTTTAACAATGCTTGAGCAACTTCTAAACCGGTGAAGTATGGCATTTCAATGTCTAAAACCGCAACATCTGGTTGAATATTGCGGATTTTTTCAAGTGCTTCTTTTCCATCTTCTGCACTACCAACCCATTGAATATTTTGACTTTCTTTCAATAAATCTGCGACACCCTTCCGCAAAATCGGATGGTCGTCAGCATTAAAAACTCGAGTTTTCATATTTCTTGTATTGATATTTTCAACTAAAAATCAACTAAAAATCAACTAAAAATTAACTAAACCTTGATTCTGGGCTATTGCTCATCGGTTAGGCTTTGCTTCTCTTTTTGACAAAAAGAAGCATGATTTTTAACCGCCAAACATTATCTTGACTTAATGAGATTTCAATATAAAAACAAGATAACAGCCTAAATAAATTTGTTATGAAAAGTAATATAGTACGTTTACTCTTGTTGAGGTATTGATATTGTTTAAACGAGAAATTGGAGCAAACAATATCAATACGACAATACTTAAATACCATTTTATCTTAATCCATTTTAATTCCGTAAGCGATTTTTGAGGACGCTGGTTTTGAATGCGAACCATATCCCAAGAATGAACCCGAATTAAAGTAATCACTGGATTGCATAGTCCAAAGTGATAAATCTCTGTCTGCACCCGAACCTTTATCATTCCAGATTAAATTACCAATGTTAATCCGTGCGGTTAAATCTGAAAGAATACAAACAACTGCGGTCAAAGGTGGCTGTGTATAAGAAGCCGTCACAACTGTTCCCATTGCGACATAACCTGCTGGTGGAATCGGTTCCCAAAATGCACCATCTTGATTACCGCCTGAACCTGTATCTTTCCAAACTAAACGGTAGCCGGTTGGATAAGCAACTGCACCTTTTACTAAACTCTGCACAACCATTATGGAACTTGTTGGAGCGTCATAGCCATTTTTTGCAAGATGACCAACTGCCAAAAATCCTTCTGGAACAACTGGCGACCATGTTGATAAATCCACATCACTACCGGTTCCTTTGTCAGAATAAACATGATTAAACGAATTAACTTGCAAAACGTCTACCACCATAATCGAATAACTCACAGCTGAATTTGACGGTTTAATATACGAGGCATAACTGAAAAACGAACCCGAACTAATTAGCGTAGCACTCGAAGCTTGTAAATTCCAAAGTGATAAATCACTAGACGCTCCCGAACCCTTGTCATTCCAAATTAAATCACTAATATTTTCTGCCCATAATAAATCATTTCTAAGACAAACCACTGCTGTTAAAGGTGGCTGCGACCAAGAAGCTGTCACGACAGTGCCCAATGCAGAATAACCCGCTGGTGCAATCGGTTCCCAAAACGCACCATCTTGATTACCGCCTGAACCTTCATCTTTCCAAACTAAAGTATAACCAGTCGGATAGGCGATTGCACCTTTTACCAAACCTTTTACTACAGTCATTGAAGTATTTGGTGCTTCGTAACCATTTTTCGCAAGATGGCCAAGTGCAAAATATCCTGAGGGTAGAACAGGTGCCCATATCGATAAATCCATATTACTGCCAGTTCCTCTGTCCGAATAGACATGTGTAAATTCAGATACCGATGCAAGTTCTAAACTACCCATTTGAGCTTTCACCGATTCTGTGGCAAATAGTTGTCCTAATATTAAGGTACAAACTGCTAAAATTTTCATTCCTGTTTTCATATGTTTTTAATTTTAATACATAAAAATTTATTTCTATGTATAAGTTTACACTTACTTTTTACTTTGAAGTTTTATAGTTTTATTGTGATTATACAACACCTTTTCGGAAATTATTTTGTTTTCTAATTGGCAACCATTTCATCTTTTTAAGATGCTGAATTCAATCCTTGTTCCCGAAGGTTCGTTTTTTGTAATCTTCATTTTACCACCGATTGAAGTCAATCTTTCATGCATCGTTTTTAATCCTAAACTTTTTGATTTTGCAATTGCTAATTCATGGTCAAAGCCTTGTCCGTTATCGAAAATCATAATCAATGTTTCTCGCTCTTTATTTTCACTAATAACTTTCACAGCCGTTGCATTAGCATGTTTTACGATATTATTCAATGCTTCTTGAATTGCACGGAAAACGTGAATATCTGTTTTATTCGTAAAGTTCGCATCAATGTTTTCAATTTCTGTGGTTATGAATAAATCAGTCGAATGCTCGACCTTCATAATCATATCTTCGATTGCCGTTGTCAATCCGAATTTTTCTAATTGCAATGGATGTAAATCCCTTGAGATTGAACGTACCTCTTCTAATGTACTTGAGATAAGTTCTTGATTTTCAACAGTGACGGTATGCGTTGAAATCAGTTGTTTTTTCATCAGTAGTAAGGATTGCCCGATGCCATCATGTAAGTCTCTAGCGATGCGTTTCCGTTCAGCTTCCTGAGCAAAAATTAAGGCTTCCGTAAACGCAATTTTATCGTTTCGTTCCTTTTTTATCTTATTAAATGAGAACCAACTAAATCCGAATAAACCCATAATTAAGAAACTTGCGATGATTAAATTCTGTTGCCGTTTTACTTTTGCATTTACTTTTTGAAGTTCTAAAATTTCTTTCTGCTTCTTCTCATTTTGAAATTTTGCTTCTACTTCGGCTAACGCTTTATTTCGTGCTGTATTTCCAATTTTTTCATCATAAGTACGGAGTGCTTCTTGTGTAAACATGGCTTTCTTGAATTGCCCTGTTTTTTTATATAACTCATATAATACTCGATTCGACATGAACACCTTTCTTTCCAAACCATTCTTCGTTGCTAATGCTAAACTCTCTTCACCATATTTTGTAGCTTTTCCAGGTTTGCCCATTCTTCTATAAACACTACTTAGATTAACTTTTGATTGTATCAATAAATCAATATCACCAAAATTCGTGGCTAATATTTCTACTTTTTTCGCTAAAATCGTTGCCTTATCATAATCTTCCATGTTAAGCAGCAAAGCCACTAAATTATTTGATAAGGTAATTTCCATTTTTCTAGAATCTGTTCGCTTGGCAATTTCAAGTGCTTCGTCAAAAGTCACGGCAGATTTATTAAAATAATAATTCAGCGTATCCATTAAAATTTCACTGGATAATTCGTTTTCATTTTCAGTATAAAAGTGAATGCCTTTTGTCATCAAAAAAAGTGCCCTCAATGCTAAATTATCGATTCGTAATTCATCATTATTCAATTTTTTTGCAAGTATTTTAACTTGATTTTGGTATACTTCAGATTTATTTAATTCGTTCAGATTAAAAAATACGCCACTAATATTATGGTAAGATTGTGCTTGTTTAAATTGATTTTTTGAACGTTCATAAACTTTTGCTGCCTTTAAATAATTAGCCAAAGCATTTTCGTAATCACCAGACTTCTCAGCAATTTCTCCCAAAAACAAGTAAATAATTCCTTTCAGTTCTTCATCGCTTACTGATTCCACAAGCTCATTTGCTTCTTTCGATAACTCTAAACTTCTCTGCGTATTTCCCTTCAATTGATTCGCATCCGCAGCATAAATTAAGGTATTAATATAAAAGTATTTTTTGGGGTTACTTTTTGTTAATACGAGCATTCGCTCTGCCAAAAGCAAGGTTGTATCATTATTGATGCTTCTATAATTTTTCATCAATATCAAAACAGAATCTAACACTTCATTTGAAGGTTTCTCAATTGTAATCGTTTTTTCAAAATTGATTGGAATTGCTTTTGTGCCAATCGTAGCGAATTGTTGTCCATGTACAAAATTCGTTATTAATAAAAAGAACGTGATTAATCGCATAGTCTTCGCTTTTCAAATCATTATGAAAGTATGCTTCAAGACAATACATTTTAATAATTATATATTATTATTATTATTGTACAAATGTATGATTGTTTTGAAGCGTTCGGAATAGGTACTTGACCCTAAATACAAGTTCAAATACAAGTTCAAAAACAAATCCAAAAATAAATCAAATTTAAATCTTCATTTTTTTTCCTTAAACTTGTAGCTTTCAATCCTATCAAGTTTTCAAAGCTTGATAGGGTTTTTATCCAATGAGATAGAATTTACTAAAAATAAATATGAAAGCACTCCTTTTCGCAGCAGGTTTAGGGACTCGACTTCGACCCTTAACTAATGATAAACCAAAGGCTTTGGTAGAAATCAATGGCAAAACACTTTTGCAAATTACCATCGAAAAACTTGTTCATTTTGGCTTCGATGAAATCATAGTGAACATTCATCATTTTGCAGACTTGATGATAGAAACGATAGAAAAGAATAACGGATGGGGCGCAAAAATAACCATTTCGGATGAACGAAATGAACTTTTGGAAACTGGTGGCGGACTAAAAAAAGTGGCCTGGTTTTTCGAGGATGGCGAACCTTTTTTAGTGCATAATGTCGATGTAATCCATGATTTAAACTTACATCAAATGTACGATTATCATTTAGAAAACCATGCAATTGCAACCGTAGCAGTTCGAAAACGTTCGACTTCTCGCTATTTGTTATTTAATAAAGAGATGCAATTACGAGGCTGGCAAAATATTAAAACTGGCGAAGTTAAAATTGGAAAAAGAACGCAAGGTCAATTATGGTCGTATGGCTTCAGTGGGATTCATATTATCAGTCCACAGATTTTTCCTTTTCTAAAAGAAAAAGGTAAATTTTCTATTATTAATCCGTATTTGAATATTGCTAAAACTGAGTTAATTCAAGGTTTTGACCATTCGGATTCGGTTTGGATTGACGTTGGAAAACACGAAAGTTTAGCGGAAGCGAAGGCATTTTTTACTCAATCATGATTATAATCCTAAAAAAAAATCGGGGTAGGCTATCGAATTTTTCTATCTTTTTTCATTTCCTTATCTCTTAGTCAAAATATCGATAGGCTAAAAGTGAATTTCAAATGTATTGGAAGTATCAGAAATATTCAAAAATACTTAAAAAACCAAAATTATGAAAGTATTAAAATTAACTTTTACAACGTTTATTTTAATGATAATTGTAGCTTGTTGGAAGGATGATAATCGCAGTTTTCGAAAAGTATTAAAATTATTGCGATAGCTGAAGGCAGTTGTTGTCAAAACCTTGATACAAAGAATAAAAAAGAAGCGGTTAAAAAATAGAAAAATCGAAAATGAAATACCTCAACGCTTAGGCATATAGAACATAATTTATCCTTAAGCTTCGGGATAAATTATGCCCACAAAATAGCCTATTGCTTCACAATTTTCTTCACCAAACTTCCTCCATTCTCATCTTGAATTTGAATCAAATAAGTGCCCGAAGCATACGATTGAAAATCCAAAAACTGTACAAAATCCGTAGAAGTTTTACAGGATAAAAGTTTTCCGTTTATATCCATAATCGTCACAGTCCAAGTTCCTTGAAACGGAAGTTCCAACGATAAATAGTCGATTACAGGATTCGGAAATACCTTAATATTAGTATCGGTCAACACAGGTTTTGTTTCAACGGAAAACAATAAAATTGTTTGATTAATATCGTCTGTCATATTCAAATTAGCCGTAACGGTTTCACTATTATGCGTTGTCGTAATTCGATAATCTCCTTTGAAACCTCGCAAATCTAAGTGACCATTTGCATCCGTTGTTAATGTAGAATCTGTCCACCATTGATTGAAAATCAAATCGGTAAAAACAGCATGTGTTGGTTTTGGATTCCAATTTATATCATATAAAGGAGCATTTGAATGCCAATGCGCACCATCCCAAAATCCCCACATCAAAAAACCATTGGTGGAAGGATGACTGAAAATCATTGTCAGAAAATCACCGGTATATTTTGCAGCCATTGTATCTGATAAAATATCGGACTGGTCGTATTCCGTAATTTTTATGGGTAAATTAAACGTTTGGTACGCATCTTCTAAAATTGCATAAAGCGAATCTGGCGGCACTAAAGAAGAACCCATGTGTGCTTGAAAACCCAGACCATCAACGGTTGAACCTGCGTTGACAATCTCTTGCAACATACTTTTGTACAATACATAATCGCCTCCGGTGACGCTACCATTATTCAAAATATTATAATCGTTCAAATAACCGACCAACGAAGGTGATTCCAGTTTAGCTTGATTAAAAATCTGTGGATATATTTCTCGACCAGTCGGATAACCAGCGGCTCCCTGTAAGGCATATTCTAATTCTCGAACGTGGGCAATTTCATTCAAAACATCCCATTCAGTTACTTTATTCTTAATCCCTGAATAATTTAGAATCGCATTCAAATGTCCATCAATTCGATTCTTTAAAAAAGTCGGATTGTTTTGATTTGTCTGCATATCGGGTGGCATAAAACCCCAAGCTGGCCAAACCAAAACGTGACCTCGAACCTGAATCTCCTTATTTAACAACCATTGAATAGCGTTCACGGTTTCGGCAGGTGTTCCCGACCAATTCTGTTCCCAAGCGCGCCATTTCAGTGCATTTTCCGTAACGATCCAGTTAAATCCGTGTCCATTTCCATCCAAATTAGTAATATGATTTTGGTACGTTTGGTCGAAATTAGAATTATTTGCCAATCGCAAAGGCGTAACCGCAGAACCGAACGCAAAATCATGACGCAGCATTTCCACATGAACGGTTGCGTTGGGAATTGGACTGCCTTGTCCGTCTTGAACTTGCAGCTGCATATTGGCTTTTCGATGTTGCTCGATACGATTTGCTGCTGCAATTCTCCACGGAGCATTAGGTTCTATTCCTGCATAATTATCAATATTTAGGTCTTGAGGAAGACTCGAAAGGGATACGGAATTCCCAAAATTAACCATTGCCAAACCACCAATCTCGATCACTTGCTGCTGATATGCTAAATGTAAACCAAAATTCAAACTACCAGGAGTATAACTTCCGGAGGCTTCAAATGGAATCAAATATTGTTGCCATTGAAAGGTTGGCGTTGCAGTGATAAAAAATTCTTTGTTATAAGTCACGGCATCTTCTACGAAAACATTGACTTTTCCCGATTGCCCCCCGATTGGCGTCGAAATCGTTTTTATCCATATAATTGCCAATACTTTATCGCCATTTTGTATCGAATTTATATTACTATTAGAATATCCAGCATCCCACGGATTCGCTCCTGTATTAGCAATATTCAGATTAATTCCTATCGAAAAGTCTTGTCCGACGGTTGTCGTTTGTGTTGTCGTCTGACCATAACTTATGGCGTTTGTAGCATTTGTAGATTCGTTTGGTGTCAATATCCATGTTCCGCCTGTCAAGCCATAAATACTTTGAAGTTGACTGGTTAAGGTATCGTGATAAGTATCATTTTGAGCAAGGATAATGTTGGATAACAAAAGGAAGCTAAGTAGTAATTTCAGGTTCATCTGGTTTTTTTAATTATTAAGGAATCAAATTTTATAAGTTTTCATCAGTAGCGGCTGCTTTAGCTGCCGTCTTTTTATACTTTGAAACGGCAGCTAAAGCAGCCGCTACATAATAAAATATCAGCAAAAGAAAAAGTAATCTATCATCGTTTCCATTCCTCTTTGATGAAAATAATTTTTCAATATTGCTTGTTCTTCATGGTTCGCCACAGCGATAATAATCTGCGGATTATCAAGTGTTTCGATTGCTTTTTCTGATTGCATCAAAACATCATAAATCGATTTTCCAATCTTTTTTGGATTGTTACAAAGCCAGTTAAAAGTCGTATTTTCTTTGATTAAATATTGAGCAATTGACTTGCCTTTTCGGCCAGCACCCCAAACAACTAATGGACGATTATTATCATAATTTAATTTCAAAAAATAGAAACATTTAATCGCAATAAAACGATTATCAGCGTAATGTTCCGACGTTCGAGAACTGCGAATCGCATAATCTCGCCAACGATGTAAAACCAAATCACACGGAATACATTTCAAACCCAATTCATAAAATCGAAAAACTAAGTCATAATCTTCGGGATAAATTTCACTTTCGAAACCACCACAAGCTTCAAAGTCGGTACGATAAACCATCCAGCAAGGCGAAGCAATCACACATTCTTTATATAACTCAGAGAAATTTCCGCCTTTTTCGGTCAAGCCATTTAGCCAACTTTCATACTTTTTGTATCCATCGCCAAGTGGTGTTTCAGCGAAATATTCCACTTTTCCTGTGGCAACGTGACCTTTTCCGCTTTGTAATAAGTTATTTTTTAGAACTTCTAATTTCTGTTTCGGCATAATATCGTCTGCATCCATTCTGTGAATGAGTATTCCGTTACATTTGGAATAGGCGAATTGTAACGCTGTGATTACCCCACTTTTTGGATTGGAATAAACAGAAATTCGAGTATCGATTTTGGCGTAGTTTTCTAATATTTTCAATGTGTCGTCTGTAGAATTATCATTGATAATGATACATTCCCAATCGGTTTCTGTTTGTTCGATAATCGAATCAATACAAGCGTGTAGATATTTTCCTGCGTTTTTAGCAGGTATTAATATGGAGATTTTTGGCATTTTAGTTTTGTTGGTTTGCGAGGAACGATTCAATTATCCCTCACATATTTTTATATAAATTTACTTATTGATTATCTAAAAAATCCTCTGTCATTTTCAATTGTTTTGTATAATTAAAACGAATATCGCCGTGAAGGAAATTTGTCTTTTCATAAATAACTGGAATTCCTTTTTTTAATAATGCTCGATATAATAATTCACTTTGATTCGGATTTACAATCGTGTCTTTTGTACCATGTGTTAAGAAAACAGGAGGTGTTTTTTTGTGAATATAATTCAATGGATTCCCAATTTCAGTTTGTTTCGGTTGTTGATGAATAAAAAACCCGAGATAAAAAGAAACCGTCCAATCGGTTGATTTTGCTTGGAAGTTTCGATTTCCCATTTGTAATAAATCCGTTGGTGCGTACCAAGAGACAATACTTTGAACGGAACTTGAAACCATTAAATAATCACCTAAATTTCCCTCTAATTCCTTTGTTCCAGAAGTCGTCCCCACGAGATTCGACAAATGTCCGCCAGCAGAAGCACCCCAAAAGGTAAACTTTTCATCGTTCAAATTAAACTGTTTGGCATTCGCTCGAAGCCAACGAACGGCTGCTTTACATTCATATATTTGCTGCGGAAATTTTGCTCGTGTAGCGAGAGAGTAGGAGATGCTCGCCACAGCATAACCTCGTTTGATTTGCTTCAAAACGCCCACTTCGATTTGTTTTCTCGAACCTAAAACCCAGCCGCCGCCATGTGCAAAAATGATAAGTGGAATTTTACCGGTTGTATTCTTAGGAAGATATAAGTCCAATTTCATCTTTTTGCCTTTACTGATGACATACGGATAAGTCCCAACACGATTTCGATTGAAATAGGTTGAAAGTATAGCAGCCGTTGAATCGACGATTAAACCGAAAAGATTTAAAACCGATAGAAAAGTAAATCGAATGAAATTCATGAAATTAATAGAATTTGTTTTAATGTCTAATTTAGTTCACTGCTATTACTCTATTTCCAATTTCTGCAAATGGTTGTTTATAGAAATTGAAGATGTTTTTAACAGCAATAAATTTTGGGTATATTATGAAAACCACCTCAAAGTAAACCTTTACTTTTAAGTAAAATGGAAAATTATAGTTACGAAAATTACAAAAATACGAATTATAAAAATTGCAGAAATTGAAGTTTTTGCAACCAAATTAGAGTTTGATGTTACTTTTTTTCTGCAACAATCACATAAGTCGGAAACGCATAAGATGGACGTTTGATGATTTCTTTGATTTCAAAATTGGTAATCGTTAGGAAGATTTTAATTTCATCAATGGTGAATGTTCTAATGATAGAATTATCCGCTCCTAGTCTGATTTGAGATTTATTTTCCTTTTTGTAATAAACCGAATCCCATTTAAAATTTAGGCCATTTTCCAAATTCAATTCCCAAAAGCTTTCTCTAGTATACGTTTCACCATCAAAAGCAGCGTCATGCGTTATTTGCTTTCCTTTTGCAATAATCGGGAGAAACTCATTGGCATCAATAAAATCAAAACACAGAATCCCATTAGCTTCTAAATTATTATAAACACTTGAAAATGTATTAATTACATCTTTGTTCATTAATAAATAACTTATCGTTCGGGCGGTAATAATTATACTTTCAACGTTTTTTTGTAAAGAAAAATTTCGCATATCGCCGTGCAAAAATATTACATTTGGTACTCGATTTTGAGCAATCGAAATCATTTCTGTACTATAATCCAACCCGAAATATTCAAAATTTGCAGCCTGAAAATAATTGGCCAAATGTCCAGTTCCGCTACCAATTTCTAAGACATTCGTTTTTCGATATTGCTGAATAAGGCGGCTATAAAAATGA
>Ga0209712_10004667_pt1 | contig 10855 bp, 8 predicted proteins | sample ArcOceMetagenome_FD_187443 | JGI IMG/M metagenome (GOLD analysis project Ga0209712, IMG submission 187443) | Marine eukaryotic phytoplankton communities from Arctic Ocean - Arctic Ocean - Greenland ARC118M Metagenome (SPAdes) (version 2) | ecosystem: Environmental > Aquatic > Marine > Oceanic...
AGTCAAGGATGAGGTAAAATGCATGGATCCAGTGAGCAGTGAGGATGATGATGGTCAGAACACGGAGCCTGATTATACTCCGACGAAGAGTGGAGATGGAAATAATGACATTACCAGAATCCTACCATTTGATACCATTGCGTCTCCTCTTCTTGTCAGGTCGGAGTCGGTGCCAACTCCACAGGCTAAACCTAACTTGAGTGGGAAGGGACAGAAAAAGGGAAAGAAAAAAGATAATGACCTTGCCGCGGCTCTATTTTCCAGGCCTCGTTCGATGAGTATCAGTTATGATGAAAGGTCTCCTAAGCTCAAACCTATGGCTCCTCCTTCGGCGTCAAACATTGGAATGTCTGGACTGAAGAATTGTTCGGTTGATGCATTGATGACCCACAGTATCCCTGCATTATTTCAGAAACAACTTGAATCAGCGATAGAGATCTTATTGGCAATGAATTATGACGTTGGTAGAGATGCGTCGCATGAAGCTGCCCTGGTTTCTAATGCTGATGTGAATGTGGCTCAGCATGTGATTGATGGTGCTCTCTCGGCTCCTCCCGTTTGTAGACATATGCTCAACGATGGATGTTACCGTAGCGATTGTCACTTTAGTCATGACGTTGATGGACACACCTGTTTATTCTGGCTCAGAGGGCGTTGTGGTAAAGGTAATTCGTGTCGGTTTATGCATGGATTCAGTGAGAAGCTTTTGGACGGTGTCACCGTTGACTTTCGTAGTGCACCTCAGAACAGGGAGGAAGAACTCACAACAATCGTCTTGCCTCCTGCACAATCATCATCAACGAAACCAATTGCAATCAAGACAGGAAATCTTGTCCAGCATAACGTGAGAGCTTCTTTCTCTTTTTCGAATTCTCTTGAAACAAGGGGGCTGTCTTCATCTCCCCGTGTTTCTTTTGCTGAAACTGCCGGATGTGTATCAAGGCCTGGATCCCTGTCTGATACAGGAACGTTGGGATCGTCAATTGAGCAAAGCAAATCCCCCCTTTCGGATTCTCCCACTGGTCCGACACCAACACCGGCACCAACACCAACAGAGCCGAAAAGTAGCCCGCCCTCAACTTTTTCGTTTGCAAGCATAGCATCCAAAGGGTACAGCAAACAGTCTTCTTTTAACAAAAGTAAACTACCTTTGGAACTAAGCGGAATGGCTAATGCTCTGGTTGATAGCAAGAAGACTGTAAAAATTCCTCAGAATCTTTGGACTGCATCACAAAATAGAGCCTCTGGAGCATTTCATATTTCTGATCCAATTGCAAGGTACAAAGAAGTATCAACTACAGTGCAGAGAGCTGATGTTGTGGACTTACATTTTCAATCAGTGAAGACCTTCCCAGCCGTCCTTTCAAATGTTATGCCCGGTAAGCTAAAGGACCATGGAGAAGTTTGGATTGTGACTGGAAGCGGACACCATGTCAGCCGCAGCTCCCATCAAAAAGGCGGTGGTGTTTTGGAAAATGCTGTAATTGGTTGGTTGGTATCCAATGATTACAATTATTCTAGAGGAAAGGACAAAAACGGATTTGGCGGAGCTGTTCTTGTGCATGGCAGATGACAACAGTGGTATTGAGTTCGAACAGGGTGTCTTTACTTGCAGTAATATTTTCATACATCAACAAGTACAGTAAGTAGTGTAACACTCTAAAGCTCTCAAGACCTGTACCAGCGCTTCGTTAGCTTTGTTGTTAGCTTTTGCTAAGTCGACAGGCGTGATATCAGGCACGAAATCTGCACATCTTCGAGAATCTGTCATATGTCGTGGGATTGCATTTCAATATTAAAAGTATCACAACTATGATGCATACATTAGCGAGACGCGGTCGCACTTAGTTTAATTCGCGGGCTGGCATCGCGGTGAGAGAGGGCGCCACCAAAACTGACAGGTTGCCATTGTATAGCCCAACTGTGGTCTTTGCACATCCACTTTTTCACCTTCCGATTTGGAGTGCTATTCTTGAGGTGTAGCCGCTCAACTGGTATTAAAAAGATGAAATTCGAATGCTTTTGATGTATCTCAACAAAACGAATTATGCTGGCAAGAACTCCAGTCCAAATGAATACAATCAAGGAACAAGAACTTCATTGGATGTTTCCGCTGTGGGAGTAATATGTAATGCAATGATGTATACGAGGAACAAGAAGCACATGACGACATGTTTGTCAACAATTGCTCTAGACCTTTGTTAGACATCCACATTCAAATTCAATACCTACAACGAAGTGGAAGACTGCATAGTGACCCCCCCCAGCTCGTAAACATCCTTCCACTTGAGCATATTTAGCTTGACGGCGAAGCTTGGATTGAAATATAATTAGTAATCGTGGAGTTTGTATTTCGTGTAAAGAAATAGCGGGAAGGGCTACGGAAGAAGATGTCAGAAACGAGTACGTGAAACACTACACGTAACACGTAGTGATTAAAGGAGGCTGTTGGGTTACGCTACAGAGAGATGTTTTATGGTTGTAATTCTTCTTAATCAATCACCTGCATTTGTAGCCATGGCCAATGTATCCTTGTCCGTATTTCTTCGGAGAACAAGCCCATCGAGAATCTCTTCACCTTCTGGACCTTCGACAGTAATCTTGTACACGTTTACCACTTGTTTCGTCTGCCCTGCTCTGTAAACCCTGCCAATGGCCTGCAATTCCGAACTTGCATCAGAAACAGGATCACTGTTTGTCCCTCCTGTACCAGTATAGAGAGGTCCAAACAGAATGAGATTGCTACATTCCGTCTGCAAGTTCAGACCAGCACAATGTTCATAGTGCAACACAAGAATCCGAGGACGGGCTTTGTCTTCGTCTGTCACGTCTCCATGCTGGTACCAACTAATCTTTTTATTTTTCAACTCATTGGAGTCAGTGGGCAATAAAGAAGTGCAGCCTAAATCTTTCTCTGCCTTGAGGAATGAACAAGCGGCAATTCCAGCATCAATACTGCCATCGGTGAAGACAATGATCTTGGTCTTGGGATCATTTGCAAGAACCTCCTTGCAGATCCTAACCAGTTCAGCTCCTCTTGACCTGAGAGATGCGTTTTGTTTAAGGAATTTAGCAAAGGATCCTGGAGACACATCCTCAAAGTCCTCAGGTCTAATGGCGAGACTCCTTTTACCCTCGGGGATCCCCTTCATGCTAGAAAGATATAATTCTTTTTCTTCCGTACTCATAGAAATCTTGCGGATTTGAGTTTCAAGGACAGAACCATTCATTTCCTCGTCGGCGACCTTATTTCTGCAGCAAGCTACATTGAGGTAATCCTGGCACTTTCTGAATGCAGCCGTTCTCACCTCGCGCCCCCTCACTGGTTCAAGATAGTTCTCAAGGAAAATATCACGCGATGATTCCTTCTCCAACCTTCTCCAGTGAGAAGATAATCCAAGCACATATGCATTGCCCATCAAGTTCGCAAGCTCTATTACCCTGCTTGTGCTATCAAGTAGAGGTGTTCCTGATAACCCAAAGATCGCCTTGCGATACACGAGAGGTCTCTTCAAAATGTCTTTTACTGTAATACCAAGAAATTCGCGACCAGCTCTGTTCAAGAAAAAGTTAGTGATATGTTCATTTCCTGAAGTCGCCCTGTGCGGATACAGTCAGAATATTTGTGCCCTTACCTTCTATTCCTTTCCTTAAAGAATTCCTTTCCATCCCTCTCTTTTGCTTCTTCGATTTCGCTCTTTGTTGTACATAGACTTTCGTGAATTTCGTCTACAATCACACGTTCCCATTGAAAGAACTCCAGTGGAACTCCAGTATCAGTTTTCTTAATTGTAGTACTCTTTTCATCTCGGATCTTCCTTATCGCTTCATGATAAACATGCGTAAAAAAAGCAGATATATTGCGATTCTGTTGATTAGTGGAATTATTAGAACCAGCGTAAGGATCTGACAGAGAGAGAAAAAGGTGAGCGTTGTATAAATCATCTGGCACCGAGGTAAGCTTTTGCGTTTATGAAGTCATACCTGCAGAAGAAGCTGGGATCCACACTCCTCTAGCTTCATTGATTTCTTTTTGTCCGGAATGACTTGGAAGTTTGGGTAATTTCTGCTTGTACGCTTTGCTCAATTTTGCCTTTTCTACCAAATTTTCAAAGTAGCCCTTGGACTCCAGGATATCAATAGGTACAAGGACAACGTCGGCATCTAACACCTTTTGAAGCGACAACTTCTTCAATGCCAAAAAGTCATAAATGACAAGGATCTTGAGGTTCGTTGGCGAAAACCTTTCGATTTCAAGCTGCCACTGCCGCAAAAGTGCAGGAGGCACAACAACAAGAGTCGCTGACGTAGAAGAAGGAAATTTTCTTGACGACCTCGCGTTTTGTAGCCCGTTCAATATCAGTCCAATGGAAACGATAGTCTAAAATTAAATGATGATTGGTGAGACGTTTGTGGCAGAATTTTTTTGTCTAGAACCAGAAAACTTACCTTTCCTGCCCCGATTGCATCTGCGATAACACCGCCGCGAAGTTTTGTAGCTCTTTCCGCAACAGTAGTCAAACTCAAGCCTGAAGAACCGTACACAGGATTTTCGACCATCTCCAACTCTTTAAAGTGAGTTTCAGCATTTTCAATGCTGACCATCTTCGTAACCACCTTTTTCTGCCTTTCGTAGAGACTGAACGGTTCTTTGAGGGTAATATCCGTCGGCTTTTCGTTGTGGCATGTTTTCACTTTGAATGGGTCAATTACAGGATCCTCTTGAAGGGAGATATCCGTGAAATGAAACTTTACATTGATACCCTTGGCATCAATGTTCCTCCCATCAATAATCTGGCGTCCTACATAATGAGCTGCTACGCGTGGACAAAATTTGATGCTCAAAGAGTGCTCTTGCCTGTTCACCCAGACTTCGAACGGGGTTGGTGCATTCTGGAGGGAAAGGCGGAACTTACGTGATACACCAGATTCATAGTTTCTGTCCCATCTTTTCCGGCCTTCATCGTACATCCAATTTTCAGCTGGTCTGTAAGGAACACATACCTCGCATGTTCCAAATGGGGTGTCTTTATCATCAAGATGGAGTTCGTGCCATCCATCTTTGTCTGGGACCAAGCCAAAGTTTAGCCCACCAGAAGCCATTTGTCGTTGAATAGCTGACACGCAAACAGCGTTAAAGACACGGATTATTTGTTGAGCTCTTTGTCCACTGTGTATAGGAAGTTTGAGCACGTCTTCATCACACTCAATCCTTTGACACATCATGTTACACTGCCTTTCAGTCAATTTATTGATAAGAATCAAGTCGTCTCCCTCTAAGCATTTCTTCATCTCTACCTCAACCGACGCAAATTGCGCGGTGCATTTGACGTTTTCCATTTGTTTCCAGCTGTGGAACTTTACCCCTTTAACAGTCTCTTTAGTTTTCACGAGAGAATCACAAGGCTGCCAAAAAGTCGGAAATTCAGCTAGTACAAAAGAGGTCTCGTAACCAATCGATGATGTAATGATAGCTGTATCCGGTCCAGTCCGGCTTACATTCGGCTTTATCATCAAATACAAAACAGGACGACCTTCTGAAGCTTGACGGATCCACAAGGCATTCATGTTGATAGTCTGTTCACAAGCTGCACGCTCGTACTGCCCTGCTAGAATTGATTCATTATCAGATTCAATGAAGATACTTTGTGGCCACACAGTCCAATTTTTAGGATAAATCCACCTTCTATTTTCTCCCTTAGCACATGCGCTATTGTATGCTTTAGCGTTATATGATGATGCCGCAGTTGCTTTGAGGTCGTCTATTATAGACTCTTCTAAACCGACAGTAATCCTAGGAGAATCGGTGTTTCCTTCGCCTCTGACGGTAAGGGCGACCTTTTCTGTTGGAGATCTTGCAGTCCAAACGGATTCCTTGGTGCTTTCTTTATCAAAATTGATAATTGCAATTGGCGACAATTGACCAAACCTTGGCTGACTGGATCTTGCTGGTAGAAATGAGGTCAACTCAACAAGAGCCCCAGTGTTAGCAGGTGAGTGACTTTCAGCGTCCAGTCTTTTTAAATCTCCCACCGTAATTCTCAATTCAGCGGTGGCCTCTCCAACATCATTTCTGCGGGCATAGTATGTGATGATCCACTTTCTCCTATCGCGCTTGATCCGATGAAGGTTGAAGGGAGAATTTGCAAGGCTTGATACATCTTTCGAGTCAATGCATCCCATAGACTCAATCTCCACAAGTCCGCTGTGATCTAAATACAACGAAGCAGGTAGCGCGCTTCTCAGTTTTGTCTGGAAACGACCCGAGTCATGATCGATTGAAGATACTACAAATTCTTCAGTTTTGTGACTGCTTAGGTTGTAGCCAATTGTATCATTCAAACATTCTCTACAGCAACTGACCCTGCAAACCGTGCATTGAACGAACTTTTCGGTTCTCGAATTCCTGCCACTCGACTCGCAAGTGCAGAGAACAGATGAGTTGATGGCATTATCTGCTAGAGCTGCAAGGTCTCTGAAGATCTTCATTGCACAGTCAGAGATATCTGCCTCTAGACTTTTGATTTCTGTTACTGCTACTTCATTTGATGCCGCAACATCAGATTTTGATAAAGGTGCCAGCTTCGGTAGGCAATCAACAATTTTCTGAACAAAATCTTTTTTCTGTTTTGGTGTTGCGTTTTGCTTCATTGGTGTCATATTCAAATCCTTGCGAGCCTGTTCGGCAAGAATCGCTCCTAGCATACATGCCGACACGACAGTCAGCGACATTGCGTTTCCAGCCAAGTCTCCCAATTGTACTTCAGTTTCGTTTTGAAGTGCCAATCGGAAATAAGGCAAACCTTGCACTAGAAGCTTCTCACACCCAAGGAGAGGTCTTCCTTTGTGGGGCAGCACGAAATCACCACCTACGGTTTTATTTTCAAGAAGTTTTTTCAGTTAAGTGGTTCCGAAGTGCATTCGCATATGGGCAGACAAATGAATGAAAACTTACCTGGAGTAACACACCCCGCAATACCACTTGTGGCACTTCTGTGCTTCTCCTTGGTAGCATTTTGACTTATGTTCCAATAGAATGAAGAGAAATTGGAGTCATGGGATTCTGCATCTCTCATTGCCGATCCATGTAAAATATCCAGCATATCAACCTGCCTTTGACCGTAGCAATTGATGTATTCCGTCCAATAATGAGGGGGGATCTGCTTCACGCCATGCGGACCCCAGCAAGTCAGAAATCTCGCCATATCTTTCAGCCCTAGTGCAGCGCGTGAGTTCTTGTTGTGAGGCAAGTTCGCGTTGGAGCTAGTCCAGAAGTCAGATTCTTGCATATTTGCGTTTTTGGTCTTCCTACCAGCTGGCCCATTCAAGGCCTCTCTAAAGCGTCTGATGATTTCATGGTCGTCGTTCAAGATGAAAGCTTCTAAACTATGACGAACAGGAGCTTTTAAATATTTGACAATCGCCTGTAGAAGTAATGATACAATCAACGAAGGTGAACAGTGAATACGATGTTCAAGGAATTTTTAATTCACTGAAAAAGGCAAAATAAGCAAGGCACTGCATACACGTACCTCCATATAATAACCAAGATCGTCATGGATGTCATTTTCGTTTGGCTTCCAAACAATCATGTATGTGCGCATCCTTGTCTGCGGAAGGCCATACTCTTTCGTATCTACCTTTACAGCGTGAGTGCAATACGTACAAGGAGTATCAAGGACAAGAGTATCGGTCTTTTTGGTAATGCCATTGGCCTTCATGAGCTGAGTCAGAGTGCAGATCTTTGATTTACTGATTGTAGACGGCCAAGTGATCTCTTTGACATCGTCCGAACCAGGCTTATGGAATCCTTTGACAGCACTTCCCACACGCACGCCGTACACGCCAGGCACTTGATCAACAACAATTGCATCAATGTCCGCATCGTATGCAAAACTCAAGTCTTTGATGTTTTGCTTGATGTTGGATATCGCTTTCTTTTCATCACAAGACGAAAGTTTAATTCTTCCGGTAATATATTCAGACATCTTCTCCCTACGAGTGCCAGTATAGGTTAGGTAAGTCAAACGGTGTATGCACGAGACAGAAAATTGTCATGTTTACTTACCATGGTGCACCAGTGACATTCTCGAAAATAGCTATCTCCGGCTTCTGGTCAAATAAAACTTCAGTCGCCCCCATAAAGGTTTCACCACTGCAACCTCTATCCTCGATATCAATGCGAAATTTGGATCTGAGCATACTGAAGTTCTTACACGAGGTACCTGCAACAAACATGTTGAAAGCTGGTAACACTTTGATTTGCCCGTATACATCAGTCGGCCCAGGCTTATCTATCAATCTCACAATATCAGGATAAAGAATCGAGTCAAAGTTGCGTGCCAAGTAGGCTTGTTTAAAAGGGTCAACTTCGCATGAGAACTCATGACTAAATTCTAAGCGTCGATCATCTTCCTTCTTAAGTCCACGAATCTCCATTTGCTCTTGAATCAATGTCAGAGCGAGAGAAGGCGCATCGGTTCCAGAACAGGCCGTTGCTAGCTTCAACAAGTTGTTTTTCGAGCCAAAGCCTCCAACACTTTCCATATTAGGATCGCCATCACTATCAACACTTCCAAGGCTACGAAGGAGTAGATTACCGATCTTATCAACTTGATCACCGATCAATTGATCAATAATATCATCAGTTGCTTCCATTCCACACGGATCTAGAAACTCTTTTGTCTTCGCAATTTCTTCCATGGATAGTTTGTTGTAAATCGGAGTATTGATGGGGGCAAATGAGTCTGCCATCCTTTTCTTGCCGGTATCCACTGCAGGTTTTGGCTTTTCCTTCTTTCCTGACGTTGGTTCCTTTTTAGTCCGGACTGTCTTTTTTGCTTTCGTCTTGGGCTTGGCAACAAACTCCTCATCTTCACTACTGTCTACATCTTCAGAAACTACAAAACCCGCAACTTCCTCTTCATCGGAGTCGAATTCGTCCTGATCTATCGATTCATCATCCGAATCTTCGTCCCCAAGTGAAAATTCTCCATCGGATATATCTCTATCGACCTTTTTTGACTTTCTGTCGTCGGACTTTGCAGCAGACCTCTTCTTTGGTGCAAGGGAAGATCCGCGTTTGCGTTTCTTGTTTCCTTCGGACGTGTCTTTCTTCTCTTCTTCCGTTCCATCACTATCCATCTCCTCATCGTCATCAAGAAAGACAACATCCTCAATGATAGGTTTCTTTTTGCGGGTGCTGCGCCTTCCTGATTTTTTGTTGGGAGTAAAATCTTCCTCGCTATCAGGCTCCTCGTCATCAACCTTTTCTTGTTTCGTCGCACTAGCTTTCTTCGGCTTGACATTGGAAAAGAACGCAGCAATCCCTTTGCCTTTCGGGTTTGACTTGCTCACGGGAGTTTTCACCGTTTTCTTTTCCTTCTTTGCCTCTTTCTTAACCTCTTTGGCAGATGCTACAATCTTCTTGGATTTGTCGATTTTCTTCACCACCACTCCTGTGGTATCTTCGGTGGTCCTGGGCAGTTTGACTTTGATGAAAATGCCCCTTTCTGCATCATATTTGACTGCTTCCGATACAATCGGTATGCTCTCCTCTCCCTCGGCCATCCTTGCGTTATGAAACAGATAGCGTGTGGCTATTGGTCTCAAGATGTCAAGGTTGTATTGACGAAGAATAATGAGGGGAGGGTGTGTAGTTTTGTGCCAAAAATGACAGCAACGACGGAAGTACGAGAGCCGACACGTCCAGTCCTGTCCAGTCTTGTAAAAAATTTGGTGAAAAATTCAGCCGAAATAAAGTAATGAAGGGGAAGGAAAGCTAAAGGCATATGTTCAATGAATGCACCCCCAACAACGTCAGATTTATTTGAAGATGCTTCGAAGATAGATGATTGCTTCAGAGAGATCCATGGGATTGAGTGAGTATTTGAGAATGTACTACCCATATCACATTGATAGTGAAGTAGGTCTTCAAACATCACCAACTCCATAAGCAAAGGATACTGAAATATGACAAAGATCATTTTGACGCTGTTGGCTTTCATGCCTCTTGCAACAGCATTCCAATCCGTCACCACGAAGCACTCTGCACCTGCATTGTTGTCATCTTCGCTACACGTTTCTGCTTCAAGTTTTTCAAAGACTACACTCTTCCAAACAAAAGAAGGTCGGCGCAACTTTTTAGAAACAGTTTTTACCTCTGCCATCGCGAGTGTAACCGTAGCCTCCGCAGCTCCAGCTATTGCTGTTGACATAACCTCAGCTCCAGTAGAAATGAAAACATTTGTCGACCCCAAAGGGCTGTTTGCACTCAATATCCCCAAAGGTTTCTTTGCAATCAGGCGAACTGCCAAGGGAGATTTACCAGATGAAAAGACAGGCAAAGGGCGTAGAGGAAGCAGCATCTTCACTGCAGGAGATATGGGAAAAGCAGAAGTTATTGCAGTAGAACGTTTTCCTACATTTGCATTGCTAGCAGACGAAGGCATCACGCCAGTTGGTGATTTAAGTTCATTCCCATCTATTGGCGATCCAACTGCTGTTGCAAACCTAATTGCTCTAAGAAGAGATAAAGATAAAAAGGGGCAGGCAAGAACATTCTTAGTTCCCAACTCAGTTTCTGTTTCAGAAGATGGGTTAACACTGCGCTTTGAAATGGCAACAGAAATCGATGTTCAGAAACCTGAGTTGTTGCTGGAACAAACTGGAGTCAGTGAATTGAAGAGGATCACTCTGGCAAAAGCTACTTTGACTAGTGCAGATGGACAAATGTTGGCAGTCTTTGCTAGTGCACTTCAACAAGATTTCGACGGGGTCGACGGGGTTGCCCTCAAGGATGCTGTAGATAGTTTTGTCGCTACTGATCAAAGCAAGAAGTAGTGGTTATACATTA
>Ga0209712_10004670_pt1 | contig 10849 bp, 9 predicted proteins | sample ArcOceMetagenome_FD_187443 | JGI IMG/M metagenome (GOLD analysis project Ga0209712, IMG submission 187443) | Marine eukaryotic phytoplankton communities from Arctic Ocean - Arctic Ocean - Greenland ARC118M Metagenome (SPAdes) (version 2) | ecosystem: Environmental > Aquatic > Marine > Oceanic...
TTATATTGTTAACTCTCTCATTTTGGCCCTTGGTGTTGGCCTCTTAGTCATCGTTATTGGCACTGTATTAGCTTGGTGTATTGCAAGGTATGAATTTACAGGCCGAAAACAATTACAATGGTTGATATTGTTGCCAATGGCGATGCCAGCATACATTATTGCCTATACCTACACAGGTTTATTGGACTTTTCGGGCCCAATCCAAACGTCATTAAGGGATACATTCCATTGGCAATATGGTGATTATTTTTTTCCTGATATTCGCTCTTTGGCAGGCGCTATTATTATGCTGTCCTTGGTGCTTTACCCCTATGTTTACTTGCTAGCTAGAACTGCTTTTAGTGAGCAACCATCTAGCTTTGAAGAAGTATCACGAAGCCTAGGCGTTCCCCCCAGTAAACACCTGTTTAAAGTGGTGCTACCTCTGGCTCGCCCTGCCATTTTAATGGGGGCGGCCTTAGCAATGATGGAAGCGTTTGCGGATTATGGCACGGTGCAATATTTTGGTTTGAGTACTTTTACTACGGGGATTTTTAGGACCTGGTTCGGTTTGGGTAATGGTATTGCAGCCGCACAATTAGCTGCTATGTTAACCAGTTTTGTGGTGCTGTTACTTATTCTTGAATATCTGTCTAGGCGCAAAATTCGCTATTATTTTCAAGGACAAAAAGCGCAGCAAGTCACAAGGCAAAAATTAACAGGTAGTCAAGCGTTTTGGGTGCCATTTGTATGTGTTACACCTGTATTTTTTGGTTTTATATTACCTGTTTTACAATTATTAAAATGGGCGTCAATCACATACTCCAAACAACTTACCAGTGAATTTTGGTTATTGTTATGGAATAGTTTTTATTTGGCAGCCATCGCATCCATAACAGCAGTGATATTGGCACTTCTTTTTGCTTATGGTAAACGTCTTAATCCCATTAAGCCGATTCAATTTCTAGTAGGCGTGGTTAATCTTGGATATGCAGTGCCCGGAACCGTAATCGCTATAGGTGCAATGATTTCGCTAAGTTGGCTGGATATAAAAATAAATACGTTAACTGAGAATTGGTTCGACATAAGTGTTGGATTAGTCTTTTCAGGTTCATTATTTGCTCTGATTTTGGTTTATAGTAGTCGTTTTTTAGCTGTTGCAATGCATAACATTGATACAGGTTTGTCTAGAGTTAAACCTAGTATGGATGATGCTGCACGTTCCTTAGGGTATAAACCTTTGCAGATCCTCAGAACCATTCATGTGCCATTAATGAAAACGAGCGTACTAAGTGCCTTATTGTTAGTATTTGTGGATGTGTTGAAAGAGCTTCCCGCTACTTTAATTTTACGACCATTTAACTTCAATACATTGGCAGTCAGAGCGTTTGAGCTTGCCTCAGACGAACGCTTAATGGACGCGTCATTACCTGCTTTAGCTATCGTCAGTGTTGGGATATTACCTGTTATTTTATTGACGTTGTTGATGGATAAATCTAGCCCACATAGCCCACATAGTTCACATGACAATTAAGGAACTTATGTTAAGTCTCAATAATGTATCCGTTGCTTATCAAAAAAGTGAGGCCGTTAAAGACGTTACCTTTGAATTAGGCGTTGGGCAAATAGGTTGTTTGTTAGGGCCTTCAGGATGTGGTAAGACATCGATTTTGCGAGCAGTGGCTGGATTTGAGAAGGTATCAGAAGGACAAATATGCTTACGTAAAAAGTTGGTGAGCTCTGTGTATAGTCACCTGGAACCTGAAAAACGCCGAGTGGCTGTGGTATTCCAAGATTATGCGTTGTTTCCTCATTTAACTGTGGCGCAAAATATAGCTTTTGGTTTGCATCAGCAAAGCAGTGCAAAAAAGCGTCAAAGAGTAACTGAATTACTGATGTTAGTGGGATTATCTGGTTACGACAATAGATATCCTCATGCTCTATCAGGAGGCCAGCAACAGCGTGTTGCTTTAGCGAGAGCTTTAGCTGCAAAACCTGATTTATTGTTGTTAGACGAACCTTTTTCTAGTTTAGATTCAGAATTAAGAGATGAGCTAGCCAAAGAACTCCGAATAATTTTAAAACACGAAAATACCACCGCTCTTATGGTTACCCATGATCAACACGAAGCGTTTGCTATGGCTGATGTAATAGGTGTGATCAACGAAGGACGTTTATTGCAATGGACAGATGCTTACGCGCTTTATCATCGTCCTGCTAATCGTTTTGTGGCGTCGTTTGTTGGTGATGGGGTATTTTTGTCTGCAACAATTGATAACAACATTAGGTTAAATAGCAGTTTAGGCGTCTTCCCGATCAACCCTGATAGTGGATTTAAGCAAGGTGATAAGGTTGTATTTTTAGTTCGCCCAGACGACATCATTCATGATGATGAAAGTAAGACTTTAGCAAAAGTGGTGGATAGATCATTTAAAGGATCGCATATTATGTACCAACTAGAATTGCAATACGTTGGCCATCCTAGGGTATTGTGTTTGGCACTGAGTCATCATGATCACCAATTGAATGAGCTTATAGGCATCCGTTTAGACTTGGAACATCTTATTGTGTTTACAGATAACGGTGATGATGTATGAAAGTTGCAATTGTAGGAGCTGGAATTACGGGTTGTTTGTTGGCAAATTTTATCGAGTCAAAAAGTGTAGATGTCAGTATCTTTGAAAAGTCACGCGGCTGTGGAGGACGGGCTAGTACAAAACAAACCGATTGGGGACAGTGTGATTTAGGTGCCACTGTTATGCTTGCCCAAAAAGTTGGCTTTATAGATTTTATGCAAAGACTGTGTGATGAAGATATTGTGAGCCAATGGCCTAGGAAGATATTTGTCTCGAATCAAAATACGGACATTAAGCAGTCATTAGAAAACTTTGTCAGTAACAACAATCATTACGTTTTTAACAGCAAAATGAACGCTGCATGTCGACACTGGATAAAAAATGCTAACTTGCATACCAATAACTTAATTAGCCAAATTCGCTACATTTTTGGTAAAGGATGGCAACTTCAGTCAAATGGGCTTTGGCAGGCTGAATTATTTGATAAAGTAGTCTTAACTGCTCCTTGGCCGCAAAGTAAGGTGTTAATTGAACAATCTGATTTATCCCTAAAACTGCCTGACTTTTCGCAATCCTGGACAAGTTGTTGGTCGATTGCCTTTAAATTAGACCAATTGGTCGTCTCAGATGTTGATTTAGTTTACTTAGAAAACCAATCTATACGTACTCTAGTTCGGGATTCAGGCAAACCATTACGACCTGAAGTATTTGATGCCAACACGGGAGGGGAAAGCGAAATATGGGTGGCTCAACTCACAAATAACTTATCAGATGACTTAGGCAAGGAGGGCAAAGACAAAGCGATTTCTATTGCCACTAAGGGACTTTGCGAATTGTTCAATTTACCTGATAAGTCAGTTTTGAATACGTATGCGCATTACTGGCGTTATGCAAGACCTCGCGAGGGGCAAAAGCCGTTAGGCATATTGAATCAACACGAGTATGGAGTATATGCTGGGGGCGATTGGAGTTTTGGTACCTCTATAGAGTCAGCTTATGAAGCAGCTTTAGCCCTCAGTCAATCAATAATAATGGGAAAGTGAGGTAGTATGATTGCCAATATCCAAGAGTGGTTCAAACGTTATTTAGAAATCGAGGAAAATGATAGTCAGCATACAATCGAATTGGCGACAGCAGTGCTGTTATATGAAGTCATGCGAGCCGACCATAAGTTTGAAAAACTAGAGCAAGATAGTTATCGCAAGCAACTTCAGACACATTTTTCTTTGAGTGGGACCGAGCTTGAAACTCTTTGCCAGTTGAGTCAATCCAAAGCAGACGGAGCAGCAGACTACCAACAGTTTACAAGAGTCATAAATGCTATTTATGGCGCAGACGAGAAAAGAGCTGTTCTTGATTCGTTATGGTCAATTGCCTATGCTGATCATGAACTCAGTCCTGATGAAGATTACACCATAAGAAAAATAGCCGATTTACTTTACATACCACATAGCCAATTTATTCAAAGCAAGTTGTCAATCAAGCCTGATTAAGCTGGTTTATCTACCTCCTATTTTCAATAAACGTGTATGGTTTTTATTGGTGTCTTAAATAAAAGACACTTTAACTGTATGATTTAAAATACATATCTTAAAATTTCGCTACTAGTGTCTCAAATTTAAGACATATTATTTAAGAGATAATGTAGGTCCTTTTCATAAATCCAATTGGTTTTTTTAACTCATTGAAATATATATCAAATAAACTATTGGCACGAACCATGTACTGGGCTAATCAGTCATCACATTCAACCTGACTGGTTTCTCAGGTATCAGCCATGGCCAGTGGGTGTGGTGAAGGGTAGTGGTGAATGGCTGGTCTTGTTATTGGTTGCGATGGCGTTTGCATTCAATAGCACCATTATCCTTGATGCGAATATAAATTTTTATCACTGCTGGCATAGATGCCTTTTTTAATTAGATTCGACAATTTTTTCATAGTGTTATCAGATTTTATTTAGCAAAGGATGAAAGTGATGTGAAAAAGTCCGATTACATTGCTTCATTTGTGTCGTGGTCTCATTTTTCCAGTTCTTAATATCAAAATTAGCATGGGCTAATATTGATTTGATAGAAAAGCTTGATATGGATCAAAATGGTCAAATAACAATTAAGGGAGCTGTTGGAAACCTTGCTATTGTTGCCTCATTCTGGGAAATAGAAATAGATAGCAACAGATATATCAGTTCAATTGAACTTGCTAAGATGAAAGTGACACTGACGAAAGAAAAGAATATTAGGCAGTCTCATTAAAGATAAAATGGTAAAAAATCGGCTTGTTCAAACTTTTTTATTACGCTTGGGCCACGATTAATCAAAAATACAAATGGGATTTTCCATGCAACTAGGCTCATTACGGCAATTAACACTTATTAGTTTTGTCGTTGTTCTGGTGCCTTTGGCCTTGCTGGTCGGCTATAGCCAAATAAAGTTAAGTGAAATTGGTCAAATTGCCACGAATGAGGCTGAATATTCTGTCAACACTGTTAGACGAGTCAGTAAAATGGAAAGTTTGTCTGTTGATATTGAGCGACTAGTACGCCAATACCATATTGTGAAGAAGGATGAGCTTAAACCTTTGATTGAAAAATCAACACAGCGGTTTATTGATTACCAAATACCGGTTTGTGAGCAGCTTTTGGGAAAAAGAAACTGTAACAGTTTAATTGAGCGTATTAATTGGATTAACCAATATTCAGGTACTGAAGATCAATTGTTGTTGGATGCGCAATTAGCTGAATTTAAACAAAACTTATATGACTTAGCCGCACAAGTTGATCTCAGTCTTGACAAGAGGATCCAAGATCAACAGTTTTATGTGAGTTCGGTCCAGCAAACACAATTTTGGTTAACCGCCTGTTTGTTAGGTGCTTCATTTTTATTAATTATGCTTGGTTCTAAGGCAATATTAAAACCTGTCACTAGGCTTGAACGCATCATTACCGCTATGTCTAGACAGGAAGATACCTTACCGGTAATTGCCACTTCTGGTCCAAAAGAGTTAATTGTATTAGAGCAGAAATTATACCGATTAGCAGGCCGCTTAATTCAATTAGAAAATTTACGTCATGCTTTATTGCGTCACGCATCCCATGAGTTAAAAACCCCCCTAGCAAGTATTAAAGAAGGTTGTTCATTATTGACAGAGCAAGTTGTAGGACCTTTGAATGCTGATCAGGAAGAGGTGTTATCACTGTTGAATAGCAGCACAGACAGGTTAAATTTACTTATCGTACAGCTGCTTGATTACAATTTGTTACTTCAACAAGCTAAACCCGTATTTTCGAGGATCAACACCGAAATATTTATTGAGGAATTTGTAACTGAAAACAGTTTGGCTATTAAACAACATGATAACCAAATAGATATGAAAATAGAATTATCTACAATTTTTGCTGACCAGAAGTTGTTTAGAAGAATTTTGGATAATTTGGTGTCAAACGCCATTGCCCATGGTAGTAAAGGCAGCCCCATTATTATAAGTCTCTATCAGCAAGATAATATGCAGGTACTGGATTTCGCCAATAGTGGTAAAAAAATTGCTGTTGAGCAACGTCATGTCCTATTTCAGCCTTTTAGCCGGGGTGAGGGCGTGCGAAATGATAGAGTAACAGGCTCAGGACTTGGATTATCTATAGTCGCCGATTGTGCCAGAATGATGTTTGGAAAAGCCGAAATGGTAGAAGTGGATTATGCAGATGTATGTATTCGTGTAAAGATCCCAAATAAAGAAGCGAGTATATGAAATCAAAATTATTAGTCGTATTCAGCAGCTTAATTGTGTTTACCAGTTGTGAGTTACCGAAGTCTTTTAAAACATCCAAAACCAGCCATGAAGTACTAAAAAATGAACCTGTTTGTGTTTGGAATAATTCTTCACAAGAGAATTTTTGTAAAATTGAATATTGGTTAAGGTTTTGGTATGAGATAGAAGGTATCGCATGGCCCGAACGTAAAAAGCAAATAGATGCATTATCTGAACAAGATACTGATTTATTGAAAAAAATACTGCTAAGCCAAGGTAAAAGTACACCATATCAAGATCGTTTGCGATCACAAGGTTGGGTTGAGTCAATTTTACCAAAATTAAGTCAACATATGCGCCGTTTTATCTTAATAGCACTCTATCATCCTAGTCAGGACCTGTTAGAACTGGAGTCAGCGTTAGTGACGTTGAGTAAAATTAATACTCAACAATCGTTTAAGATCGAAGAGCAACAAATATTATTAAAAAAACAACAAAATCAAATTGACCAGTTGCTCAACATAGAAGCATCTATCATCCAAGGTATCGAAAAGGATAAACAATGATTCAATCGAATATATCAGAACCTAGTGTATTGTTGGTGGATGATGATGAAAGTTTATTACGCTTAATGGCTATTAGGCTAAAAGGAGAAGGTTATAATGTGCATAGTGCTGGCGGTGGAAAAGAAGCATTAAGGTTAATTAACACCCAAAATTTTGACGTGGTATTGAGTGATTTACGCATGCCGGGATTAGACGGCTTAAGCCTTTTTGAAGAAATAATTGGGCTTGGAAAAGATGTGCCTGTTATTTTGATGACCGCCCACGGAACTATTCAAGATGCTGTTGATGCGACCCAAAGAGGTGTGTTTGGTTTTTTGACTAAACCAATAGATCATGATGACTTGCGCAGTTTGATGAAAAAAGCGGTGAGTCAAAGCCAAGGTGCTCAAAAAGGACAGTGGTGCGAAAAAATCATTACCCGTTCGATGCAAATGGAACAATTACTTGATCAAGCTTATCGTGTCGCCAAGCGCGACGTTAGCGTATTAATCAGTGGAGCAAGTGGCACGGGTAAAGAACTGTTGGCCAGTGCTATTCATAAAGCCAGTAAAAGAGTCGATAAAGCTTTTGTAGCGATTAACTGTGGTGCTTTACCTGAAAACTTGCTCGAATCTGAGCTTTTTGGCCATGCTAAAGGTTCTTTTACTGGCGCGGTCAATGAACATAAAGGACTCTTTAGAGAAGCAGATGGAGGCACTTTATTCTTAGACGAGATTGGTGATATGCCAATCCCTCTTCAAGTTAAGTTACTTAGAGCGCTTCAAGAACAAACAATTCGCCCAGTGGGAAGTAGTAAACAAATCCCAATTGATGTGAGGGTTATATCTGCGACCCATAAAAACCTTAATAAAGAAATGCAGAAGGGTAATTTCAGAGAAGATTTGTACTATCGACTTAATGTAGTGAATATTACTTTACCTACTTTAAGAGAACGTTCTGAAGACATTCCTCTGTTGGCTCGACACTTGTTAAAAACAAGCGCAAAAAGGCATCAGGTTAAGGTTAATAGATTTTCTGATGATGCAATGCAATTACTCACCACTTTTTTGTGGCCAGGTAATGTTCGGCAGCTTGTTAACGTAGTTGAACAATGTGTTGCTTTAACTCACACACCTATTATTGCTTCGCATTTAGTTGAACAAGCTTTATCTGCTTCAGAGCAAAAATGGCCAACCTTGACTGAAGCAAGGGATGCCTTTGAGCAGAAGTATTTATTGAAGTTGCTTAAAATGACCGATGGTAATGTTACAAGGGCGGCAGAATTAGCCGGTAGAAATCGTACAGATATGCATAAGTTGATGAAAAAACATGATCTTCACTCGATTGATTTTAAGCGAGTCTGAATGACCAGTTCAATTCAAATAGTTCACTTTAATAAGGTTTGACTAAAAACCACTGTTATTTACTTATAAGTTCCTTACAATACTGCGAATTTTTTGAATAATAAAAGTGGACTGATGCGATTAGCTCTAGGCATTGAATATAACGGTGCACCCTACCATGGTTGGCAGCGCCAACAAACTGTGGCTAGTGTGCAACAGCACGTTGAAGAAGCGTTAACTACTATAGCCAACGAACCTATCAAAGCAGTCTGCGCAGGACGAACTGACGCAGGGGTTCATGCTACTTGCCAAGTGGTACATTTTGATACTAATATTCAGCGCCCCGACCGCGCTTGGACTATTGGTCTTAATCGCTTTTTACCTGACTCGATTGCAATAAAATGGGTGAAAAATACGGATGAGGAGTTTCATGCTCGTTTTTCTGCTACTGCACGACGTTACCGATATGTCATTTATAATCATCGCCTACGCAACAGCATACTGCCTAGGGGGGTAACACATATACATAATGAGTTGGATCATGAGTTGATGCATCAAGCAGCTCAACATTTGTTAGGTCGTCATGATTTTAGTGCGTTCAGAGCTGTGGACTGTCAGGCTAATACGCCTGTGCGACGGATGAGTAATATCAATGTGAGCCGATTTGGTGATTACATTATGATTGATGTAACAGCGAACGCATTTCTTCATCATATGGTACGTAATATTACAGGCTCTCTATTGACGATTGGTAAAAAAGAAAAACCCACAACTTGGATGAAGACGTTGTTAGAAGGTAAAGACCGAACTAAAGCCGCATCAACTGCAAAGCCTAATGGTTTATACTTGGTACATGTCACTTACCCCGAAATTTTTAATTTACCAATTACACCTTTTGGGCCATTATTTTTACCTGATTGATACTTCTAAGACCAGTTTTATATTCTTGATGTATGCTTGATGTGATTTAATAGAGGTTCTTCGGCCCATAGGGCTTTAAATGGGTGCTAAATTAACCGTTAAATATTGTCAATTTGTTAAGTTTACCAAATTACATAACAGGATTTGATATGAGTTGGATTGAAAAAATACTACCACGCACTAAATCATTGACAAAAAGCAATGTACCAGAAGGAATTTGGACTAAATGCGGTGAATGTGCAGCAGTACTATATAAAACAGAGTTAGAAAAGCAGTTAGGTGTATGCCCTAAATGTGACCATCATATGCGTATTAACGCCCGTTCGCGAATTAATCACTTTTTAGACCAAGGTGACAGGGTAGAGTTGGGTGCAGATTTAGAGCCGCAAGATTTGCTTAAGTTTAAAGACTCCAAGAAATATAAAGATAGATTAAGTAGTGCACAAAAAAACACAAATGAAAAAGATGCAATAGTTATTATGCAGGGTAAACTTAACGGTATGCCTGTTGTTGTGGCTGCGTTTGAATTTGCCTTCATGGGCGGGTCGATGGCTTCAGTTGTTGGGGCTAGATTTGTGAAAGCGGTGAATGCTTGTTTGGAACATAACATGCCACTTATTTGTTTTTCAACGAGTGGAGGTGCTCGTATGCAAGAGGCACTTTTGTCTTTAATGCAGATGGCTAAAACAAGTGCTGCTTTAGCAAAAATGAGCGAAAAAGGATTGCCATATATTTCAGTTTTGACTGATCCTACTATGGGTGGTGTTTCTGCGAGTTTAGCCATGTTGGGTGATGTGAATGTAGCAGAGCCCAAAGCATTGATTGGTTTTGCAGGTCCAAGGGTGATTGAACAAACCGTGCGTGAAACATTGCCTGCAGGGTTTCAGCGAAGTGAATTTTTGTTAGAAAAAGGTGCTATTGATATTATTGTTGACCGTCGTGAAATGCGTGACAAGTTGTTTAGTTTATTGTCAAAACTGCACCATCAACATCACTAATTAATGTCTCATATCTCTCCTCCTCAAGTCTCTGAAAAAGAGACTTGGTTATTAGACCAATGGTTGACTTATCTGGAGCAGGTTCACCCAAGCAATATTGAGCTTGGGCTAGAACGTGTTGCCGAAGTTTTTTGCAATTTACAGCTCGATATCAGCCAACGAACCGTTATTAGTGTTGCCGGTACGAATGGTAAGGGCACTACCTGTGCCTTTATCGAACAAGCCCTATTGACGTCAAAACATTCAGTTGCTGTATTTAGCTCCCCACATCTTCTAGATTATCGTGAGCGTTTAAGAGTCGAGGGAGCCATGTTGACTGAAAAAGCGCACTGTCAGGCGTTTTTGAAAGTTGATAAAGCACGAGGCGATATTTCATTAACCTACTTTGAATTTGGTACATTAGCGGCACTGCAGTTAATGGCAGATTCCAATGCAGATTATTTATTGTTAGAAGTGGGTCTAGGTGGGCGTTTAGATGCGGTGAACATTGTAGATGCCACTATAGCTGTGATAACCAGTATTGATCTAGACCATCAGGATTGGCTTGGTGATACTAAAGAATTAATTGCTATTGAAAAGGCGGGTATTTTTAGAGCCAATATCCCAGCAGTTATTGGTGAGCCTTATCCCCCAACGTCACTGGTTGATGCGGCCTTAAGCTACCAGGTTAAACCTTTATGGCAAGGCAGTGATTATCACTATCAAATCGATGCCCAAGGATTTCATTGGCAAGGTGTTAATCG
>Ga0209712_10004671_pt1 | contig 10848 bp, 7 predicted proteins | sample ArcOceMetagenome_FD_187443 | JGI IMG/M metagenome (GOLD analysis project Ga0209712, IMG submission 187443) | Marine eukaryotic phytoplankton communities from Arctic Ocean - Arctic Ocean - Greenland ARC118M Metagenome (SPAdes) (version 2) | ecosystem: Environmental > Aquatic > Marine > Oceanic...
CCCAGTACTGTACCAAGCACTATCCCAATAAAAATCTAGTGGTTCTTCCTACAGTTACAGTAGTCAGCCAATACCAAGAAACCTGTAAAAGAAAGCAGAGTTCTCAACCCTTCTTTCAAATGCCCTCCGACAACAACCCATCATCATCAACAACCTCCAATCAACACGACGAAGACGACCAACCACACGAACAACCACTCGAATCAAACCAAGAAGAAAGAGATGCCCTCCTCTCCTTCCAACTCCGGGGTCGTCTCTCTGAAATTAAATTTTCAACCATATGGAAAATCATGCCGAGCCTCAAATGGAAATACAATTCCAACGGCATGCGTTACTTGGCTCCCAATGGTGTCGATCTAGGTACGGCCAAAGAGGCCATGGAACAGCTCGACTTTTGTGCATTGGAACATTTACGGTTTCGAAATGATTTAGATGTACATGCACATGCACATGCACATGTGCATGCGCAAACCGCACACTTGGGAACTAATGCACAAAGTATTAATGGTGCTGATAATGCTAATGCTGGTCATGAAAGGGATCAGGCATTATTGGCATTTCAGGAATTGGAAATAATACGAAAGGATTTGTTGACGGCCATCTTTTACAAATGTCGTGAATCGGGTGAACCACTTCCTAGCTTTTATTTCGATGAAGTGGACGATGAAGCGTATGATACGGATGACGAGGATGAACACATGGACAATAAACCATTGCGTGTGACGCGACCGCAATCATCAAGCAGGACAAGGGTGGTAAACGCTAACAGAGATACTGGTAGGTCAGCGACTGCAAATGAAAAGGGGACGGAAATTTATTTGGGAACCAAGAAAAATATCAATATAACGAAGAAGCAGCAGCAGCAGCAGAGCAGAGGTATTGCGGGGGAGGGGAAACTAAATTGGCCCAGCGCACGGGATTGCGTCGAGGCCATGAAGGAAATCTCTCAAAGGGATGGTTCCGGGGTACACTCGCAATTATCGACAAGAGAGAAATGCAGCCAATATGCAGAGCAGCATGGAGCGGAATGGAAATTTCTATTGAATACAAATCATTCCTTATTATTTCACGGGGTAGGATCGAAAAAACGACTCTTGGATAATTTTGTAGATTCCGAGCTGAAGATGCATGGTGATGTTCTCGCCCTCAATGGATATGATCCCAACATCAATATAGCACAGATTTTGGATATACTGGTGACGTTATTTCTAAATGGTGTCGAACCCTCCCCCGTTCCCATTATTCAGGTTGCGGCGGAAAATCGTGAGTGTGGGATCGGGTTGCTGCGCACTCCTAATCAGCTCACGTCCCATGTCGTGAGGCGGGCAATAGCAATTGCCAAGGCATTGGGTGATAGGCACCCAAGACCTATCTATCTTGTGATTCATAATATTGATGGGGTAGGGTTACGGAATGAAGATGCGCAGAGAGCGTTGTCGGTATTGGTGGTGCATAGTAATGTTGCCAATGGTCCAAAACGTGATGAAATCGTGGTGGAAGATAGGCGGATTGTGAGAATTGCTGCAAGTTTAGATCATGTAGATGTACCGATTCTTTTGTGGGATATTGAGACAATGAACAATTATTCGTGGGTAAGTTCTGGCAAGAGATGATGCTTTCTCTTGCAAGGCGGTCAAGGAATATAACTAACGATGTGCCCTTATTCTCATTAGATATGGAAAGAAATTAATTCGCACGAACCTTACTTTGATGAAATCGAAATTGGCATCAAAGAAGGAACTCGCAAGATCAAGGTTTCACAGCAAGAAAAGGTTGATTTTGTGTTTATGAAAAAGGTGTTGAAGAGTGTTGCTCCAAAACATACTGCTATACTGAAAGAGTTGGCAAAGATACAGTTGGCTTCGGGGAAGCCAAATTCTTCGCTGGGAACTTTTGAGTACGTCAATTTGAAGGAGTGGAAGCAGATATGCTTCGGGACTGCGTTCATTGTGACTAAGGACTCTGAATTTGATAGTATGTTTAAAGAGCTATGCGATCATCACATGGTCCAGAGGATTGACGACACTTCTGTTGGTATAACGTATGTGTGCATCCCGACGAAGAAGGACAAAGTACAGGAAATACTAGAGTCCATGATGAATGATACGTAAATGACATTACAGTGACATTATAGAGAATGAATAACGCTGCTGCTTCAGCTTATTATTAAACACTAATCACCCACCTTGCGTATTGATATAACAACGACCCCCTAGCTAGGACTTGTCTGCATCCATTGCCTAAAGCTCCTCTCAAATGCATCTTAGTCTGGCGAAGGTTCAAACTCAGACAAATTGGCCGCCACTGACTTTGTGGAATAATGCTGAACTGCTTGTAGCATTCCTTAACAGAAACAACATATCCGTGGATGTCCGCCAACGCTTGGATCTTAATTACCGGATCAAATATAGATCAGGTCGATTCGCATTAGATATAAATGCTGTCCATCACGCTCGAATAATCATCGGCATAAATGTCATTCTTTGTACCTAACAACATCCTTGGCTGTTGCTTGGACTGAAGCTTTCTTCTTCTTCTTCTTCTTCTTCTTCTTGTGGCTTGTCTATGTCGGTGCTGTGCTTCTTCTTCATCGAGAAGCGGGTCGTGCGTCTTTTCTTTATCATTACCAACGTCATTATCCGGTTTGTTGGCTGATTCTTCCTCTCCTTGACGAATACCCAAACACAGTGCAATCGACTCTAGCTTCAAATCATTGGAGGTCTTGTTCTTCTTGTCGCATATCTATATTGGTACTGAGATTCTTCATTTTCGACGAGAATCGAGGCGCGCGTAGGATGCGACGTCTAGCATTTTCTGTATCATCCCTCGTTTTTATCGATCATATCATCTCTGACCACCTCTTTCAGCCCAAAACTTTAGGGCTTTGTTCATTCCGACCAATGCTGCCGTGACTTAAAACAGACGCGTGCATCCGTCAACAGAGGTTCATCAGGATCTTTGCCTTCACCTTCATTCAGATTTTCTCAGATTTTGTATCACGGAAGGGAACAACCGACAGCAACCAAGTATTTCCCGGCGTTGATCTAACAAATAGGCAACTCCTCATTAAAGAGGCGGTATGTCTGATCTATACATCGCTCTTTCTGTGCAACAATCATGCCATCCGCTCGTCGAAATTGCGGCTCTATCCAATCATCCATCCATCACTTTTGGGCTCAGCAAGTTGGACAATGTCTTGAGGTCGCACATGCGTAAACCAATGAGAATGAGGAATGCACTAAGACTCCGTAAAGAGATGGATTGTCGTATGAATTCGGAAGAAGAAAGGTATGGCCAAATCTTTATATCTCAATCCTCCTTCCTGTTCTAGATAGGATTTGTTTGGCGGAACAATGTTTCGTGTCAGGAAATACAAAATGGGGTGTCTTATTTCCCCCATCTGGCCGATCTTACAATGAAATGTTTAATGTGCATCGCAACGAAGAAATGCAAAGAAACAGTTGCAGGAAATACTAAATTCCATGATAGAATGATGTATGATAAAATTATAGAACATAAATTTAGAGAATTGGCACCGCCCTTATACTGTTGACCGAGCGCTGTACCTCTACTCAGCAAAAGTTTTATCTTTTGGTACGTAATTCAATCCCACGCCAAGTAATTTCTTCCTGAGATTCTTTGGCCAAAGCCAACCTGCTGTACAAAGTCCTAGCACGCATAGAAATCCGTACAGTGCAGTTGAAACAATCCATTTGAACAATGCGGTCATGTAAAGGATCCTCTTACTTGCATTTGATCTTTTCTTTCTCCTCGAATCAGACTTAGTCCAATACAGGTCTGCTTGAAGACTCTTTGATTCGAAGATAAGCTTTGCAAGATCAGGACTGAAATATTCAATAGGATTATCGTACTGTTTCTTGGAAGAGACTCGATTGTATGGGGCGTTTGACCAAGAAATATGATCGACAAATTTGACATCCCTTCGTTATAAGGAAGAATGAAATGGTTAGACCTGAGATATTTCGGGTACGTATCTTTTGCATTATGGACGCAATCCTTACCTGAGTTCATCGATCTTGTCGCCAATGCCATCTAAGTATCCTCCACTTATGATCCTTATAAGATAAAAATCAGGAGATAGATCCAGTTAGTCAAAAATATATATTGCATTGCTCACACGATGCTGATATTAATAGTTGCATAGATACATGGTGCATCTGGTAATCACTGTCGCCATGTCAGCTATGAGACTGAAACCACACAGTGTTACATTCTTACGTACCTTTTTTCAAGGTAGGCAAAGAACCTTGCTTCAGACAAAAACTCTAGGCGAAACTTCCAGAAAAGATTCAACGCCCTTTCCTGCGCTGAATCCCATGCTTCTGACACAATTGCAATCACCACATTCAGAAGAACCACAATTGCTATAACTCCAAACAGCACATCTAGAACGGTATTTGTTTCGTCACTGCCACTGAAAAATCCGCCCAAGGTCCAAGCATAACACTCAGTGATATTTGGACATGCATCATTGTCGCCCTGAATGAAAAATCCATATGCAAACGCAAGGAGCAAGAGAGCACTGACGATGAAAAACGGGATCAAAGTCGCGAAGATCGTTGTGAGACCACCGACAAACCGAGCAAAAGGAAGAAATGTACTGCGCAAAAAGAAAGTGAACTGGGCGATGAGCAAAGAACCAGCCATTGTGAGCAGCGTCCTCTTAATTTCCGGGTCGGGGTTTCCAACTTCTTCCACCATGTGCTTCGTGCTGAGGGCAAGCAATGTGATTGCTAATATTTGGCACCAATTCCACGGATCCACAAAGAATTGACCTACACATTATAGTCATGTCAGTGAATGATTCAATGCGATTACAAGCAAACGTCTACATCGACAAAAAGGTGACTTACTGGTTTGGCTTTTGATCTGAATAAGTTCGCGAAACACGAACATTGTTATACAAAAACAGAGTACAAGTGGAGGAGCGACGTCCATTTCACCTGCGACCAACTTTTGAGAACCATACAAGAAAAAAGCAAGTGCGCAGGCATTTGCTGAATTGTTGAAATTGATACGAAGACAAATGAGATATCGTCCGCGAAGAAATGCCTTGTGTTGACGAAATACAAAAGATTGCACCACTTACAATAAATATCAGAGAACAGAAGAGTGAAATAGCATCTTTCTGAAAGCTTTTCAATAATGTGACCTTGAATGATCTTGTTTTTCACAGCCATTGCCGAAAGCCCACCGACTAATTCACTATCGAACCCCTTGAGATAAAAGTGATCTGGACCTAGAAGCTTCTCGATCACACTTTCAGGAGCACCAGCCTTTACTGCAAGATACAAAGGACTTCTTTTCCTATCTTCGCACGTATGAGTGCTGCGCTTCACTTTGTAATCTTTATCAATGTGTAGCTTGTGAGCGATGTAGCGATCTTCTGCTTCGATTAACAGCTTCACAATATGTTCACTGGCATCCTGTCTTTCGCAGGCGTAGTGAATCGGTTTGAAACCCCAATCATCATTCATTCGGGTAGTTTCTCCATGTTCGTCAAAATCGAGAAGGGCTCTGATTATCGATGGATCAACGTTGCTGCGAAGTACAATGTGCAAAGGTGTCCTTCCGCAATGATCTTGGAACACGATATTGTCTTCTTCCCCGTCATTTCTAGTCTTCTCCTTTTCTTTCTCAAGAAGTAGAGAAATAACTTCAGCCGACCCATTCTTTGCGGCGAGATGTATGGGCATCGAACATTTTACTTCATCAGGGGCTCTATCATTAAGTGCAGCCAACTCTCTCGCGTTCAAAACTCTGGGTTCCTCTTCGTCCCTCGACTTTGAGAATGAATTCGAGATCGAATACGAAGCACTCTGCAAACATCTGGAACTGGCGTGCTCATCTTCGTCAAGAAAGTTTGAGCGATGCAATATAGAAGAATCTTCTCCCACTTCCATGTCAACCGTAACATTTGCTTCGTCGGCATCTAAAAGTGCCTTGATAGTATCTGGAGACGAATTATTCCAACATGCGATATGCAGCGGAATCATTCCCTTGAATCTTGAGGTAATGGATCTCCTTTGATTAGAGTTGCCAACGTGACTGAGGCTTATTTCAATTGCGTCGTGTGTATGGGAGGAAGACGCAGCAGTTTCTCCGATAAGCAGCTTGATTACGTTCGAAGACAGTTTCTGTTCAATAGCCATGTGCAACGGAAGTCGGCCTGCTTTCGATTTCTTGGCCAGAGCGACAGAACCTTCATCGGCATTCACAAGATGCTGAATTGCCTCTTCCGACAGCTTTTTGTAACACGCAATATGGATTGGAAGCCGTTGAAGTAATTTCGTCTTTTGATAAAGAACATTGCGCAAAGGATCGGCATCCACCAACGCAGCAATAACCTCTAATGATGCGTTGCCGTCGCAAGCGATGTGAAGCGCACATCTATCAAAGTGATCTCTGATGAAAACAGAATCAGGGGAACGGCCAATCAGCAAACGGACCAATTCGTCTCTTTGTGGGCTATGACGACATACGTAATGCAATGGAGTGAAACCAAGTTTGTCCTGATATAGTAGGTTTGCCACTTCATCCTCGTCGAGAAGATCTCTAATCGTTGCAACATCGCACCTGGCTTTACACGCATGGTGAATCAAAGTCCTTGTATCCCTAACGGAGTGTAAGTAATCTGCTTTTTGTCTATCGTTTTCAATGTTTGCAATCGCTAAACGAGTTTGTTTAAGTTCTTCTTCCGTGGAAAACTTGTAATTCGTTACGAAGCCGATATTCTTTTTGACAAATAACTTGACTTTGCTACTAGATTGGAAAGCGTCTGCCAAAGAACTGGTTTCTCCATTAGGATCGACAAAACCAGAGGGATCAAGGCTATAAACAATAGCACTGCCATCGTCTCTAAAAAACATGAAGCAACCATGATTGTAATGGCGGTCTTCGGTTGCCAAATGTCCGCGAAATTTTTCTCCAGGTCTAATCCAAGCACTTGCGACAATTCCAACTTCGTGAAAGTATTCCATCGTGATAGGATGCACCCTCTTAGCCGCACACATATCTTTTTTAGGTATATCACACGCAGCAAAGGGACCAGAAAGTTTTAAATCATAAGGTGTTTGGGATAGCGAAAGCGCATTCACCGAGACAATTTTCATGTCCTCGTCCAGGTATACATATCCTCCCAGCATGGCAATAAGAGGAACCGCCCAATAGCGTTTGATCGCCAGTTCGTCATCCTTATCAATAGTAGCCATGTCGAACTTAGACCAGTCAATATCCCTTGCGAGATCTGGAGGTGGATGAATGAAAGTGTAGTAGCAGGCATCAGAAGGGATTCCTGCCATTCTTCTAACAGCACTTGGAAGAGTTACTGCTGAGAGCGGCGCGCATCCTCCAACAAAACTCCTCTCAGTAACCCCTTTGAAATGGGGTACATCAGTGCTTTGTACTCTGTACTGTAGCTGCTCCTTCGCACCTCGCTTGCCTGGAGAGTTGCTTTTTCCTGCTACTGGCTTTTTGCGGACTGGTATTTTGGCGAAGCTAGATTGGAAACCTTCCCCGAAAAACTCAACCTGCAAGCCAATGTTGGGCACTACAAACAGCTCAATCGGGCTTGCCATGTTTGAATTCTTCTTGTTGAATTGGATTTAGGTCAGAGTTGAATGAGTGAATGAATGAACGCTGTACAACTTCAATTTTCGATGTTATGTCAGTTAGGCTCTAATTTGCTTCCGTTGATTTTCTGAAATTGACACACCCTTCATCTATCGCTCATCTTCAATCTATCATAGCGATGAAAAAGAGCTATTTTATCCCTAAACGTGACATTTATGAGCGATCGACGATGTACCATAGCCATGTTATATGTTATATGATAATTGTCCTAACATATAACGTTGGTATAACGGTAAACTATTTTATGTGCGTGTGAATACTGAATACTGAATATCATACCATCATACGGCCTTGTGCTTTGTATCAAGGAAAGCATCGAACTTTATGGTACTGAATGCCCTATGTGCAGATAGGATCACCAGCAGGAGAGACTTGCCCCCTGTCCGTATCACTCCTCGAATGAATGACATTGGAAAGAAAGAAAATACCATCGCCGACAATGATATTTACCCTAGTAAAAGGAGGAAGATAGTACGAAGTACGAAGCCAATCTAAGATATCCCGTGATTTCAACTATAGTTTTGATGAGCGGTGCAATGGGCTTCTTAAATTCAAAGAGTATTTTTGACACAGTTAATCATCATTGTGATCATGGTGTAAGGACCTTGGAAAAGGAACATCATACAATAACATCCGAAAGGGAATGATAACACCTTGCAATCTCTCACAAGACAGGATAAAGCGACTGGAAGAAATTGGCTTTCAGTGGCATATTCAAGACAAGGCATTCGAGAAGCACTTTCGCGAGCTGGTAGTATTCAAAGAGGAGTTTGGGCACTGCAATTGGTGTTGCAACATGAGAATGACAACAGCTAAATCCAAAAGGGAATAAAAAGAAAGACCAATCACACAATAGCCACAATAAACCGACTGGAAGAGATCGGATTCCAATGGCAGGTTGCGACTATGACCGGGGATTTGAGAAGCGCAGTCGCGAGCTGAGGCGTTCAAGTGGAGTTTAGACCCTACAATGAATAGGCAATCCATCATTGGGACAATTGTGCGGCCGCATCAGAATATTATACTCATACAATCAAACCAAAAGGGAAAGAAAGGATATTCTAAACCGCCGCAAGACAATTGATAATTGGGATGTGTGCTAACATTAGAAAAAGATACCGAATAACAAAGCAGGAAAATAGAAAGCCATTCACAGGATGTTGGGTTATTCACTAGCGGGAGAAAACGAAAGAGTATTGAGAGGGCAATTCATTTTGTGCAGTTTTATTAAACAACTCTGCCTTTCTTGCAGTGTCATTAGTTGTCCTTATATTTTTATTTGTCTTTGTGTGTTTGTCGACCAAGTGCGGCTGAACTGCACCTACTAGCAATCACATCGCATCATCCCATCAAATTCCCGACAGACCGACCTGACTGGCCATATTCATGCCGCGTCCGTTTCTCCCAAATAATTGTTTCTGCACAATGGACAATCATCGTGATTCATCAGCCACTCCATAATACAATCAGTATGAAACGCATGGCAGCATTGCTCATTCTTGGACCATGTAACGTCATCACCTTTCGCGTAGTCATGGCAGCATATTGGACACGCCTTTGAAGAGTATAAGAAGCTGTTATCAGCGATCGTTATGTTCAAGGACGACCTGATGGATCGTAATGTCTCAATAAGTATGTCATCTGTATTGCCAAATACACCGGAAGTGATACTGTTTGCGCCTGTTGTCCTGTTTAGGTCTGTGGACGCGACAATAATGCCACCGCCATCGTTGTATCTGTCAATAACAACACCACCCTCTCCATTGAGCTGCTCAGCGGTTGTGCCAATTTGTACAGCATGATTGATATTTAAAGACCGAAGTGATAGGATTTCTTCATGCGGAAGATCCATGTCTTCCTCTATCTGTGCTGCTCCCAAGTCGACGACAATATCTTGTTCAGCAGGTTCCTTACTTTTGGAATTAAGTTTCTGCTCAAAGAAAAGGCAAAGTTTCCATGTATTTGGTGAGAATCATATTGTACAACAAATGCATCTTGGAAATTATAATAATCTTTTCGAGATAATTCACCTTATGAATAATGTCCATGAGAACAAGTTCTCTGCGTTGACTTCTCCTTTCTTCTGCGGTAATTACCAATGCCTTTCCAGGAGGAGGCCTTCTCCCCGGAGGACCAGCGTTTATTGCAGCAGTAGGCTGTGGGACTGATTTATCATTTTTCCTTTTACGCAACCCTAATCCAGCACACGAGAAGAAAATTAAAAGACTAAACACAGTGGCTGAGATCACGACGATTGCACCAGTGTCAAGTGTTGCTTTAACTTCATCTAGAGAGCAGTCTCCTCCATCCCAGCAGCATCCTTCTGTGTCATAGGTATCATTGCAGCCGTCTCCTTTACCTATAAAGTCGATACCAGGACATGTTTCAAGGTTTGCTTCACAACCGCCAAATATTTTGACACATTCTCCTCCATCCCAACAGCATCCCTCGTTGTTGTTGTCATTGTCGCAGATGCCATTGCCTATGTTATTGATACCAGGACATGTTTCAAGGTTTGCTTCACAACCGCCAAATTCTTTGGCACAGTCTCCTGCATCCCAACAGCAACCCTCAGTGTTGTATGGAGACCAATCATAGCAGTGGCCATTGCCTAGTAATAAGGAATTGATAACTGTACATGTCTCCGGGGTCACTACACAATCGTCAACGACTTTAATGCAATCTCCTCCATCCCAACAGCATGCTTCTGTATTGTATGGAGACCAATCGTTGCAGTAGCCATTGCCAATTAACTGAAAAGGATCATTAGTCTCACTATAGCATTCCTCAGAGATTTCACAAGCAAGGTTCCTTGTTCGCGAGTCCCCTTCTATCTTCGTCCTGCTCATTGTTTTAAATCGTGGGTAGCAAGACAAGGTATAGGGTTATGCACTAAATTTGAGAGTGTTGACGATGTTTATGCAATCTCTTTTGTGCAGTGTTTAAGGTACACTGGACAAGTACTGATCAGGAGGAAATGTGGTCTGATGGCTGGGCGCTGGGCCCGCCTGCTGGGCACAACAGAAACAAAAATCAAAATACTATTTTGATTTTGAATTTTGTCCAGAGCAATGACGAGGGTTTCAACATAAAATAGCCTTAAGTCACATTTATTCAAGCGCACGCACGCACGAATACCTGCTGGTGATGACCAGCGGTGGTATCACACGTTCGTTCGAAAGTGGTGGATTGCTT
>Ga0209712_10004672_pt1 | contig 10848 bp, 12 predicted proteins | sample ArcOceMetagenome_FD_187443 | JGI IMG/M metagenome (GOLD analysis project Ga0209712, IMG submission 187443) | Marine eukaryotic phytoplankton communities from Arctic Ocean - Arctic Ocean - Greenland ARC118M Metagenome (SPAdes) (version 2) | ecosystem: Environmental > Aquatic > Marine > Oceanic...
TGGGCTGATACTCTTCCTTCAACTTCATATGCTGCTACTGATTCTGGCGCTGTATACGTATACGATAAGTATAATGATGTATACCGTTGGTTAGGAGCTGCTGGTCTTTGTGCTGGTCTTTGTGCCAATACAGACGATGTTGCTGATGCTTGGTTCTCTCCAGCTGGTGTTAATAGAGGTCAACTTTTCGGAGTTACTAAACTAGCCTACAATCCTAAGAAAGCTGATAGAGATACTCTATATAAAGCAAGAGTTAATCCTCTCGTTTCTTTCCCTGGACAAGGTACAATGCTATTTGGTGATAAGACACTATTAAGCAAGCCTAGTGCATTTGATAGAATCAATGTACGAAGACTGTTTATCGTATTGGAAAAGGCTGTTGCGACTGCTGCTAAAGCTCAACTCTTCGAATTTAATGACGAGTTTACAAGAGCACAGTTTAGAAATATGCTTGAACCATTTATGAGAGACGTTAAAGGCCGTCGCGGAATGACTGATTTTAGAGTTATCTGTGATACCACAAACAACACTGGTCAAGTAATTGATGCTAATCGATTTGTTGCTGATATCTTTATCAAGCCTTCAAGATCTATTAACTTCATATCACTGAACTTTATCGCAACAAGAACCGGAGTCGATTTCTCAGAAATCGCTGGTAGTTAAGGAGAAGAATAATGGCAATTTTAGGCGTAGATGATTTTAAATCAAAACTAGTAGGAGGCGGTGCTCGTTCTAACATGTTCAAAGTAACATGTAACTTCCCCGCTTATGCTCAAGGTGATGTTGAACTTTCTTCTTTCATGATCAAAGGTGCTCAGTTTCCTTCATCAGTTGTAGCTCCTGTACCTGTATTATTCAGAGGCAGACAACTACAACTCGCTGGTGATAGAACTTTTGAACCCGTTACATTGACTATCATCAATGATACTGGTTTTGAAGTACGAAATTCATTCGAAAGATGGATGAATGGTATCAGCGAACATAACAATAATACTGGAGCAAGTAATCCTACAGATTATATGGCTGACATTATTGTTGAGCAGTTGAACAAGCAAGGTGATGTTACTAAGACTTACGATATGAGAGGATGTTTCCCAACAAATCTTTCTACAATCGAACTTTCGTATGATAACGAAAACCAGATTGAAGAATTTACTGTTGAGTTACAAGTCCAGTACTGGGAGTCTGGAACAACTTCTTAAAGCGTTATAAATAATATTAGACGAGGGGAGAACAACTCCCCTCCGATAATATTGAGGTAAAATTAAAATGGCAGAACTTTTCGGATTTGAGATCAATAGAAAGGGCGGGAAAGTACCCGAGCTTCCTTCTTTTGTTCCAAGCACAGAAGAAGATGGCGCAGGAGTTATTAATAGCGGTGGTCACTTTGGCCAGTACGTAGATATTGATGGCGACTCAGCCAAAAATGAAGTAGACCTTGTTTTAAAATATAGAGATATTGCTGCACATCCAGAATGCGACGCGGCAATTGAAGATATTGTAAACGAAGCTATTGTAGGCGATAATAGATCTGCACCTATTGAAATTATTATGGACGAGTTAAAAGCATCTGATAAAATTAAAGGTGCAATTAAAGAAGAGTTTGAAAACGTAATATCATTATTACATTTTAATTCTTATTCACATGATATTTTTAGAAAGTGGTACATTGATGGTAGATTACCATATCACGTTATTATTGATAATGCAAACCCAAAAAAGGGTATACAAGAATTAAGATATATTGACCCAACTAAGCTTAGAAAGATTAAAGAAATCCTAGAAGAAAAGGATCCTAAGACTGGTGCCAATATAATTAAGAAGTCAGAAGAGTACTTCTTATTCCAAGATAGCAACATGGCCGGAAATGGTCAAGGATTAAAAATACATCCTGATTCAATTGCATACGTAACTTCAGGAATGTTAGATCCTTCACGTAAAAGAATATTATCACATTTACAGAAGGCTATTAAGCCAGTAAATCAATTAAGAATGATGGAAGATTCTTTAGTAATTTATAGAATCAGTAGAGCTCCAGAAAGACGTATCTTCTATATTGATGTTGGTAACCTCCCTAAAGGTAAAGCCGAAGAATATTTGAAAAACATTATGGGTCAATATAGAAACAAATTGGTTTATGATGCTAGTACTGGAGATATTAAAGATGACCGTAAACATATGTCGATGCTCGAAGACTTCTTCTTACCGCGTAGAGAAGGTGGCCGCGGTACAGAAATTTCGACCCTCCCAGGAGGAGAAAATCTCGGACAAATTGACGACATCATATACTTCCAAAAGAAACTCTACAAGTCGCTCAACGTTCCTGCTAATCGTTTAGAACAAGAGTCTGGTTTTAACTTAGGTAGATCCACAGAGATCTCGAGAGATGAAGTTAAATTTAAGAAATTCTTAGATAGATTAAGAAAAAGATTTAGTGATCTATTTTTACAGTTACTTAGAACTCAATGTTTATTAAAGGGTATTGTAACTAAAGAAGATTGGAGTAAGTTTAAAGAAGATATTGCTTTTGATTTTATTGAAGACAATTACTTCAGCGAATTAAAAGAAGCTGAGATTCTAAGAGAAAGATTTGAAATGTTGTCTCAAATGGATGAATATGTTGGAAAATACGTTTCTAATGAATGGATCCGTAAGACAGTATTAAGACAGTCTGATGATGAGATAGCTGATATTAAAAGACAAATAGCAGCTGAAAGAGCTTCAGGTGAAATCGAAGACGAAGATGACGATCTTGAAGATTAAATTATTATAAATATATAACAAGGGTAATGAATAATGAGTATACTAAATTTGATTGATAATGTAAAAGGCGGAGATAACGTTCAAGCAGCTAAAGAGTTTAATAGTCTTATGGCTGATAAGTTAACTGCTGCAATGGATGCTAAAAAGATTGAAGTAGCATCAACGTTACAAGACAGACAAAGCTCTAAAGAAGAGCAATAGGAAATAAGTAAATGAAACTTATATCAGAATATAACGACAGTAACCTAGAGGTTATTGAAGAAAAAGTCAATGGTAAAAAGACTCTCGTAATTGAGGGTATCTTTATGCAAGCCGATTCTAAAAATAGAAATGGTAGAATATACGAAAAAAGTATATTAGAAGCAGCTGTTGCAAAGTACGTAAAAGAACAGGTAAGTACTGGTAGAGCCGTTGGGGAATTAAACCACCCTGAAGGTCCTTCCATTAACTTAGATAAAGTTTCACATAAGATTACTGAACTCAGGTTTGATGGCAGTAATGTTATAGGAAAAGCATCTATACTTAATACCCCTATGGGCAATATCGTAACTGGTTTGTTAGAAGGTGGAGTTAAGCTTGGTGTATCAAGTCGTGGTATGGGAAGTCTTGTAAACAAAAACGGCGCCATGTATGTGAAAGATGACTTTATGTTGTCTACTATAGATATCGTTCAAGATCCTTCAGCTCCAGAGGCATTTGTCAATGGAATTATGGAAGGTGTTGATTGGGTATGGAACAATGGTGTCCTTTGTCCACAAGAAGTTGAGAAAATTGAGACTGAAATCAAGGAAGCTCGAGGTATGCGTTCATCGGATATTGAGATTAAAGCTTTTAAGAATTTCCTCTCTAAACTTGTAAATTCTTAATAGGAGAATAAAATGTCTAATGACGAAATGCAAAACGATTTAGTCGAAGACGTATCAGAAACTGAAGAGCTTACTATCGAGGGGCTCGTTGAAGACGAACAAGTTCAAGACGAAGAAATCGTAGAAGCTAGTGATGACGCAGAAGATGAGGATGAAGACGAAGAGGAAGAAGTTGAGGAGTCTAACGACGACGAAGACGAAGAGCCTGTAGTTGAAATGCCGAAAACTAAAGCTGCTATCATGGCATCAGTAAATGATATGTTGAAGAAATCGAAGAAAGAAGGTGCACAGAAGATCTATGCTCAAGTATATAAAGTGATCAATGCTCCAGATGTTGAAGCCCCCAAAGTAGCCAAGGAAGACGTTGATGTTGACGTTAGCCACATTGACTACCAAGAGGACTTAGATGGTTTGGTTGCTGAAGAAGCTACTTTATCTGACGGATTCCAAGCAAAAGCTGGAATTATTTTTGAAGCTGCTTTGAAGTCTAAAGTAAGTGCAGAAATTGAGAGATTAGAATCTGAGTACGTTCAAAACCTTGAAGAAGAAGTAACCGAAATCAAGTCCGAGTTGGTAGAGAAGGTAGATTCATACCTTAACTACGTAGTTGGTAACTGGATGGATGAAAATAAAGTAGCAGTTGAAACTGGTCTTAGGACTGAAATTGCTGAAGACTTTATGGCTTCTTTACAATCAGTGTTCAAAGAACATTACATTGAGGTTCCAGAAGGTAAAGTGGACATGGTCGACGAATTAGCCGAGCAAGTTGCTGAACTGGAAGAGTCTCTAAATAAATCAGTTGAAGAAAATATCGCACTCACTGAGTCTGTTTCCGGTTTGGAAAGAGCTGAGATCGTACGAAATGCTTCTTTTGGGCTGGCATTAACTGAAGCTGAAAAGCTCGCATCTTTAGTAGAAGATATTGATTTTGATACTGCTGAATCTTTCGAAATGAAAGTGAATGTTGTTAAAGAATCTTACTTCAAATCTGATGTTCAAGAATCAGTAGATGAATCCCAACAATTGGTTGGAACTGACGAAGTCTCAACTGACCTCAGTGATACAATGGCTAGATATACATCAGCTATCTCAAAATACAAAACAGTCTAAATAGGGGAAACTATAATGTTTAACGCAGACAAAAACTTAATGGAAAAATGGAGCCCGGTACTCGAGCATTCAGATGTTCCAACAATTCAAGATAGCCACAAAGCAGCTGTTACAGCTCGACTTTTGGAAAACCAAGAAATTGCTGCTCGTGAAGAGCACATTGCTAAGTCTAACACCTTCCTTGGGGAAGATGCTCCGGCTAACTCAACTGGTAACGCTGTTGCTGGTTTTAATCCCGTTCTTATCTCTTTGGTAAGACGTGCAATGCCTAACCTTATCGCTTATGATATCGCTGGTGTTCAACCTATGACTGGTCCTACTGGCTTGATCTTCGCTATGAAGAGCAAGTATAGTACTCAGGGCGGAACTGAAGCTTTGCATAACGAAGCTAATACAGCTTTCTCTGGCTTGGCTAGTGTTACTCAAGAAGCTGGTCCTTCTGGTCTAGAATCTGCAGCCGATGATGGTGATGGTTCTTTGGCAACTGGCGAAACTTCTGGCGAAATCGTTTCCGATTATGCTGGTGGTCTTAGTACTGCTGCTTCTGAAGCATTGGGTACTGGCGGTTCAGGTGGTTCATTCGGTGAAATGGCATTCTCAATCGAGAAAGCTACAGTAACTGCTAAGTCAAGAGCTCTTAAAGCTGAATATACTATGGAACTTGCTCAAGATCTTAAAGCAATCCACGGTCTAGACGCTGAAGGCGAACTTGCTACTATCCTTTCACAAGAAATTCTTGCTGAAATTAACAGAGAAGTAGTTCGTACTGTAAACCGTACTGCTAAGCTAGGCGCTCTTCAGGCTTCTGCTACTGTTAAAGGTATCTTTAATATGGATACTGATTCAGACGGTCGTTGGTTGGCTGAGAAGGCTAAAGGTCTTATCATCCAGATCGAACGTGAAGCTAACGTGATCGCTAAAGAGACTCGTCGTGGTAAAGGTAACTACGTTATCTGTTCTTCAGACGTAGGTTCTGTACTTGCTGCTTCTGGCATGCTTGATTACAGTCCAGCTCTTGCTACTAACCTTAACGTTGATGATACTGGTAATACTTTTGCTGGTGTTCTTAATGGCAAGTTCAAAGTGTACGTAGATCCATACGCCTCTGGTGACTATGTTTGTGTTGGTTATAGAGGAACTACTCCATATGATGCAGGTGTATTCTACTGCCCATACGTTCCTTTGACTATGGTTAAAGCAATTGGTGAAGAAGACTTCCAGCCTAGAATCGGCTTTAAGACTCGCTACGGTATGGTTGCAAATCCATTCGTTGCTACTGATGGTACTGTTGGCGCTGATCGTGCTAACCCGTACTTCCGTATCTTCCGTGTTGACGGTATCATGCAAAGTGCATAATCTTTAATTAGATTAAACTAAAGGGTCCTTCGGGGCCCTTTTTTTATGTGTATAAATAAGTATATACGAGGATGATGTTCTACGTATTAAGTAGTACGTACCACACTGGTGAGCATGGACCCACTTTCGGAAAGACATGAACAGGAGATTGTCACTATGCATAAATTATTCGCATTAGTAGCAGTAGTTTTGTTGGCTGGTTGTAATACTGTAGATTCTGTAATTGGTGGAACTAAGGGTATTATTGGCGGTGTTGCTTCAGACGTAGTTGGAGTTACTGCAGGCACTTTAGATGTTGTATCTGGTACAATTAAAGGTGTTGCCGAGAAGACTGGCGTTGAAACTGGCGCTAAAGAGATTTAAGTTTTAAGGAGTTTGCCGGCCATGGATGGCACATTCTAACATTTAAAGAGTATAAATAGATATATGACTACATCAAATAAAAACTTTTTAAGCCCAGTGGGTTTTCAATTCAAAATCGATTCTACACAGTATTCTAATATTGAATATTTTTGTACATCAGTAACGCTTCCTGATTTATCTTTATCAGAAGTAGCTACTCCATATAGAACATCTAATATGGGAATGACTGGTGATCGAATTGCTTTTGGAGATCTATCAATTCGATTCAATATAACAGAAGATATGGAAAACTATATTGAAATGTTTAATTGGATGCATAATATAATTCAAAAGGGAGAGTCATTTAAATCAGATGCAACTCTTTCTATATTGAGTAGTCATAACAACGTAACAAAGGAAGTAACATTTAGAGATTGCTTTCCAACTAGTTTAGCAGCTGTTGAATTTTCGACACAACAAACTGACATTGAATACTTACAAGCTGACGTAACATTTAAATATACGTACTTTGAAGTAAATTAGTATACACTAAGTACCTATTAGTGGGTACCTTCTGTATACCATATAAATAATTTTATACCATGGAGATATAATGAATAGCCTAGAAACAATACTTGAAATGTGGAAAAAAGATTCAATCATTGATCAACTCGAATTAGATAAGTCTGCTCGAGATTCTGCAAAGCTTCATTCGAAGTACTTAGAACTATACTCAGTTAATAAATTAAGATTCAAGAAATTAGACCTTGAGTTTAAAGTATTATTGAGAGACAAATTTATGCATTACAATGGTAAACTTACTCAAGTCGAATTAGACTCTAAGGGTTGGTCATATGATCCATTGAATGGACTTACTGTATTAAAAGGTGATATGGACAAATGGTATGATGCTGATCCATTGATCCAAGAACATCAAGCTAAAATGCATTATACCCAAGAGCTGATAGACACATTAAAAGAGATAATGGAAAATGTCAAGTGGCGTCATCAGAATATTAAAAACATTATTGAATGGAACAAATTCACTAGCGGGATGTAATGGAAAAAATAATAGTCAAAAAGAAGAATGAAGTCTTCCTCCATGTTGTGACCGAACCGGGGATAGAGATGGAATTGTCTGAGCACTTCTGCTTCTTTGTAGAGGGTTATAAGTTCATGCCAGCATACAAAAATCGTATGTGGGATGGCAAAATACGCCTATATGATGCCCGTAAGAAGGAGATATATGGTGGTTTATTTGAATATATCAAAGAATTTGCCCAAGTTAGGGACTACGAGCTCATTGTAGAGGACAATTCCATGTATGGAAGGCCCGATACTACAGAGATGCATGACATAGAAACCTTCCTGAACAGTCTGTCACTCTCTGTGAATGGAGTAGGTATAACACCCCGGTCGTACCAGCTCGATGCACTGTCGAGGGCGCTACAGCATAGAAAGGCGTTACTATTAAGCCCTACGGCTTCCGGAAAGAGTCTGATCATATATCTAGCCATTAGATATCATTTAGAGATGAATCAAGGAAACGTACTGCTGATCGTCCCTACGACCTCGTTAGTTGAACAAATGTATTCAGATTTTGCTGATTATTCTCGGACAGACGATTGGAATGTTGAAGAAAATTGTCATAAAATCTATTCTGGTAAAGAGAAGTATAACATAAAGCAACAAGTTGTTATTACTACATGGCAGTCAATATATAAAGAAACTTCTAAGTGGTTCCAAGATTATGGTATGATTGTTGGTGATGAGGCTCACAACTTTAAAGCTAAGTCATTAACTTCGATACTTGAAAAATGTGTTAATGCTAAATACAGACTTGGTACAACTGGTACATTAGATGGATCTCAAACGCATCAGTTAGTTTTAGAAGGTTTGTTTGGACCAGTCTATAAGGTAACTACAACTAAAAAGTTAATGGAAGAAGGTTCTTTAGCTCAGTTAGATATCAAAATTTTATTGCTAAAATATAGTGATGAATACTGTAAGCTTGTATCAAAAATGAAGTATCAAGACGAGCTTGACTTTATTGTAAAGTATAATCCTAGGAATAATTTCATAACTAACTTAGCTATGGACCAAGAAGGTAATACTTTGATACTATTTCAATATGTCGACAAACATGGTAAACCATTACATGACATGTTAAAGAGTAAGTTTGAAGCGTTACCAAGAAATACTAGGAGACTATTTTATGTATCTGGCGAAACAGATGTCGATGCTCGGGAAGAGATTAGGGCAATCACTGAAACTCAGGATAACGCAATTATTGTTGCTAGTATGGGTACATTTTCTACTGGGATTAATATTAAGCGCCTACATAATGTTATCTTTGCTGCACCAAGTAAATCTCAAATTCGGGTCTTACAGTCGATTGGGCGAGGATTAAGGAAGTCTGCTGATGGTATAGATACTACTAAGGTATTTGATATTGCTGACGATTTGCATTGGAAGACTAAAAAGAACTATACATTATTACACGCAGCTGAAAGGATCAAGATTTATAGTAAAGAGAAATTCGACTATAAAATTCATGATATAAATATATAAATGGAATCTATTAAAGATATTGACATAAGACACTTTAAACTGACAAGTGGCGAAGAGCTTATTTGTTATGTGCAAAGTTCAAGTGAACACGCATTCATTGTTGAACGACCTGCGGTCGTACGATGTGGTTCTGATGGTACATGGACTTTTGGAGATTGGTTTCCTTTCTCCGACAAGAAGATGTTTAAGATCATGAAAAGGTTTGTGATTAATCATACTGAAGTTGTAGATGAGACTAAAGAATCATTCATTAAGTATTCATGTCAGGATATTATGGCAGCTGAGATTAATGATGGATATGATCAATATGATTATGATAATGATAATACAATGGTTGATACTGGTGATGATGAGTGGAACGAAGAAGAACCATCAATAGATGAGATAACCATACATTAATTGTTGTATACCCCTTACCTCCCCGGTGACATCTATATTATATCATACTTTGGGCGTAATGTAAACGTTTAATTCACCTAATTGTGAAAATAAATGAAATTAAATTAATTTAAAATAAACGTTTACATTTGATCCAGACTATGATATAATAGTACATTATTAGGAGATATATAAATGACCGTTAAAATCAAACCAAAAGCTAAGCCACATTACGTTAACAATAAAGAGTTTTCGTTAGCTGTGGTTGAATACGTCAAGACTGTAATCGTAGCTAAAGCATCAGAAAGTACAATACCTAAAGTTCCTGATTATGTAGCAACATGTTTCATGAAGATATCAGAAGGCTTATCACATAGACCTAACTTTGTACGTTACACGTATAGAGAAGAAATGGTTATGGATGGAGTTGAAAACTGTCTTAGAGCCATTAATAACTATAAGATTGAAACTGCTACTAGAACTGGTAATCCCAACGCATTCTCATATTTTACTCAGATTTGTTTCTTTGCTTTTATTAGACGTATTACTAAAGAAAAGAAGCAACAAGAAATCAAATTTAGATACATCGAAAAGATGGGTATTGAAGATTTTGCTGCTATGGGTATGGATGATAACGGTGCAGCTCAAACCTTAGAGTATGTTGATACATTAAGGCAAAGAATTGATCAAATTAGAATTAAAGATACTAAGATCAAAGAGTTTGCGAAGATTGAAAAAGAAAAAGAAAAACTAGAATTGTTTATGATTGAATAGGACTACATAATGAAAGTTGCAATATTGAATGACACTCACTGTGGTGTTAGAAACTCTTCTGATATATTTTTAAACTATCAGGAACGATTTTATACTGAGATCTTTTTTCCATATCTTAAAGAACATGGAATTACAAATATCTTACATCTAGGTGATTACTATGAGCATCGAAAGTTTGTTAATTTCAAAGCTCTTAACGCTAATCGTAAACACTTCTTAGAACCAATGCGTGAGATGGGTATTACCATGGACATTATTCCTGGTAATCACGACGTATATTTCAAGAATACTAATGAACTATGTTCGCTTAAAGAACTTCTTGGTTACTTTACATCTAACGTTAATATTATAATGAAACCAACTGTTTTAGACTATGATGGTTTAAAGGTTGGTGTATTACCATGGATTAATAACGCAAACTACGAAGAATATACCAAATGGGCTATGACTTGTAACGCTTCTATTCTTGGAGCTCATCTTGAGTTAAAGGGATTTGAACTCATGGCTGGTATAACTAATCCTCATGGTATGAACGCTGATATCTTTTCTAGATTTGAAAGCGTATTAACTGGTCATTTCCATACTAAATCTAGTCAAGGAAACGTTCATTATCTAGGCAATCAGATGGAATTTACTTGGTCTGATTGTGATGATCCTAAGTACTTCCACATCTTAGATACTGAAACTC
>Ga0209712_10004675_pt1 | contig 10844 bp, 8 predicted proteins | sample ArcOceMetagenome_FD_187443 | JGI IMG/M metagenome (GOLD analysis project Ga0209712, IMG submission 187443) | Marine eukaryotic phytoplankton communities from Arctic Ocean - Arctic Ocean - Greenland ARC118M Metagenome (SPAdes) (version 2) | ecosystem: Environmental > Aquatic > Marine > Oceanic...
TGAGCGATGTGAAAGCCATAAGGATTTTGCAGCGCGGCAATGCAAAATATTCAAATCAGGAGGACAAGCTACTACTACTACGAGCTTCTCCTCCCATTTTCGTTTCAGGATCAAGTGAAGTACCAAACAGTGCTTAGTAATTCAGTTTTTAAAAAGCCCACCACCCACCCGGGCGAGGCGATTGGATCAACACAATAGATTCAAACCGCTACTCATAGAGACCACAAAACTAAATAACTTCCGGCACACTACAAATTAGCGTTGTACCAAATTATTTGAAATCTGTCTATCCTAATCGACAGGGATAGTGCCAGCTCTGGCCATGTTGTGAAACATGGTGGAACTCGTCCCCTCCTCAGACGGACACTTTTCATCAACAACTGCTATTATCTGATTGGTTAAAATATGCGGGAACAAGTTGTTGATGAAAGTTGTTGACGGAGTTGTTGACGATTTGTTGCTCTGAGGGGATCGGACGGGCCTTATAACTACATACTACGTTTCTACGAAACGTCCATGAAATGCGTTTATTTAACAAAAGCGTTCGAAGGAATATCTAAAAGACTCGTAACAGATCGATCGGTAGTGGTAAATATTAAGATATGGTTGGATTAGCTCCCCCCTCCCCCTCTCTCGCCGAACGTAAGTAGTACTTGTAGTGTCATCTTTCATTGTGTTTCAATTTGCTCGCTGATAGTACGTAGGCTGAAGGCTGATAGCTGAAGCTGATCAATTACAAATGTCCGTTAGGACTCCTATGAACTATATATACCATAATCAAATGCAACAACGAACCGTGCGGTTGTCTATTTTGCTTTTATGTACAATAACATCTCAGCTTGTTCTTGTAGAATCTTTTGTTAGCCGACATCGCAGCGCCTCCGCATATAAAGCTCACAGTTGGACATCTAATACTAGCAGCGAGAAGAGCCCCCTTGTACCTGTATCGACATGTTCAAAGGCATCTGCTCTGCAATCTTATATTGAAACAATAAAAGTTCGAAATTTTGGTGGAATCATCAATGGAAACCGGGAAAACGGTCAAGAAGATGTCACAATTCAGGTCGGTAGAGAACCAAACTTGGTCGTTGTTACAGGAGAGACAGGAAGTGGCAAATCCTTACTTGTTGCCAAGGTTATTGAGTACATCATGGGGTGCAAGGCTTCGCCATCTATCATTCCTTCAAATGGTGATCCCTTTGCTGCTATTAAAGTTGGTGAGTGATCTCGGGAATATTCTGCAGCACTTGTACTGTACGCTCTACACGTAGTGCCTGCGATCTGTTATCGAGCCCTTGTCTAATCCTATATCATCGTCTCATGCGCTAGTGTTGAAGTTAGGCGAGCCGCATCTATCAGCCACCTTGAATTTAATGCAAGAAGTTGGATTAGATCCTGCATTAGTGAGTGGCACAATTAAAGATGGAGAAGCTACATTGCAACTGACTAGAATGATTATTGAAAATGAAACAAAGGGAAAGGTCAAAAGGCAACTGAAATCGATATGTAAAGTGAATGGAAAACTTGTGACTCTCAAAACACTAAAAACGGTTGTAACGCCTCTCATTGCTATTGTAGATGCGGGTGCAGCAGGGGCTGCTTTGAAAGATCCAAAATCCCGAATGGCAATCATTGACACTGGTGTCAAATCTTCCACATTATCGCGGGTTCGAGAAGCGAAGAAAGCATATAGAAAATGTCGTCAGTATAGGGAGAGGATCGAGAAAGAATTGGCAAATCGGGTTTTACCATCATCGTTTTCGTCAGGTCTTGATGATAATGACACTGCTATGCTTCAGCATTGGGTAGACGAGATTGATGCGTTCGAAGCAAGAATGGATTCATTTCAGGATTCTATTCTATCTTCAGGAGGCACAGCTTCGCTTCTAAAAGATGAAGGGCTGGACCTTGACGATGAAGGGGAAAATGAGTCTATATCGGGCAATGTCGTATCATTCAAGGACATTTTGAATCGATTTGCGTCAAGCTCGTGGGCTAGTGATGCAACCAAGGATTATGAAGTGGTTACAATCAATGATTCTTACTACTCTTGTTTGCTCGACCTTAGAGATGGTGTCAAAAGATTGGACGATCAATTGACTGCCGCACATACATCATGCGATGTTTTATCTTCTCTTTCAATGTCAGGGTCGGCTGCGTATGCACTTGAGAGGAGCAGGAATTACCTATACGATGTAGCGAACGGGGATGGCAGCAATGAAATTGCAAAAGCTACCGAAAAGTCTCACGAACTTCTCAATCATTTGGAAGATGCATTGAATGCATGCAATAAGTTCATGGCTGATGATCCAAAAGGGCTGGTTTCACTGCTGGAAAAGTTGAGGCAGAGTATATTCTTATCGGTCGAAGATATTGATGCGATTATTGCTGATTGGGGGGGCTTGTGCAGAAAGCATGGAATCAACACATTTTCACTTCCATCGTTGCAGCGATCAGTGCGACAGGAGTTGGATGGAAATGTAGAAGCTAAGGTGGAACTACCAAAGGCCAGAAAGGCCGAAGATGACACTTTGCGAGAATTCAAGGAAGCATGTGAAAACCTGTCGCACGAAAGACATATTTTGGCATCAAAGCTATCGACTTCCGTCACAGAGCGTATAAAGAGTCTGGGAATGGAAGGATCGACATTTCAAGTGGGTTTAGAAACAAACGTTTACGAATGTACGGACTCAGCTGCGTTTTCAGATAATTCTATCCTTGGCATTGATGCTGTAGCTTTTTATATTCTGCATAGGCAGGTGGTCAATGGAGCTATGAATGAAGCCGGAAGAGGCGATTTACCAGTTACTGGAAGAGGCAAAAATGATGAGAGGGGTGGAAAGCTCGATGTTGTAGGAAGCTCGGGAGAAAAGGCACGTATATTGCTTGCCATTGAAACAGATTTGCCTGGATCAATTGGAGCTTGCTGCAGCAAGCCAACGGCGGATTTGATCCTGTCCACTCAAATAGCACCAGTAGCTGTTGTCTATGATGAAATTGATGCTCACGTTGGGGGCAGGGCAGCTGTCGCTCTCGCTAAATTACTTTCAGATCAAACGCGTCAATCGCCTGGCAATGATTCAGCGAAAACACAGATAATAAGCATCACTCACAACCCAGCTGTAGCAGCTGTAGCTGATCGCCATCTCGTGATTCACAAGCTGCCCATGGGAAACAGTTTAAACGGCAGAGTGGAAGTGATTGCTAAGAGTGTAATTGGAGCGGGTCGTCGGGAAGAACTGGCTAGAATGGCAGCAGGCGATCTTGCTGGCGATGAAGGTCTCAGATTTGCAGAAGCTTTACTACGAGAAGGGACTCTTCACAAGGAAAGATAGTTACTAGTACATAAAATATATATTTTCATAGATCCTTCATCGGCGCCGTGATCATTCGCTTTTGTTCCCATGCCCAAGAAATCCCCCAGGGTATCCTTAAGGACTGCAGGTCTCACCTAATTGAACCAACGGAACTTCCCAATCCGTTGAAAAATATTCGGTTCAGAATCGGTGTTCCTAAGGTTTACAGATTTTTTGAGAACGCAATTAAAGATGAAGGGTTGCCGAAGGAAAGGACTGTCACAAGTGTTAGTCACGGCACTTTCGCCTTGCAAATTCATGGTGCTCCAATCCTCCGCAAGTTTTACGAAGACCCAGATCAGAACGTAAAACTGATGTTCTTTGCTCGTTTGGCACGTGTGCCAAGTGTTTTGCGTATGGTTTAAAAAAGATACAACTATTGGCGGCCTCCTAAAGAACCTGCTATTGCTGGAAAGACACTTGTTAAACTTGACCTTGCCACAGCTAGCGAGGACAACGATGACAAAGCGTGGTCATTTGGAACCGGCACTAAATACAGGCGTTGCGCTGCCGAACCAGCAATTCTCGAGTTTGCTGAGGCTGTCAAGATGGAACTTCTAAAAGGAGGAAATGATTGGACTTCTTGCGTGTGGGATAACAGCACGTCGCTATGGTCTGGTAAAGATACATTTGAATATAGTTTCGATTCACTCACATTTAAGCATCGTGTAGTTTGAGACATAGATAGTAAGAGATTAGACGTCGCTGTAAAAAACAAGGTATATATTGAGATATAATTCTTTAAATTCAAAGGAAGATTTGAGACAGCTGCCTTGTTTGGTTTCGCAGCATAAGAAATAAGGGATGAATTGAAAGAGAAACTCGATGATCGTGAGGAAGAAATGTTGGGCATCAGAGCTGATGCAGAAGACCGAATTGCGCAGCTTCGGGCTCTTATTCAACAAGTTACGACCATTACCAACGAAGATCTCCAACGTGTTTGGGAAGAAAAGGACTCTGCAGCCCAGGAAATGGAAATCGCCATAGTAAGTGTAGCCACGATTGACGACAAAATACAGAAAGCTGAATCTGAGGTTGAGGCGTTGCAGCAGGATGCAGAAGACGAAAGACAAAACTTTGATCAATGGGCTGCAATGTTTACAGAATCAAACAAGTTGCAAGGAAATCCTATCAGCGATTGCTTAAATACTCGTAGTGGCGAGTGCCAGTAATTATCTTTTTGGTCTTTTTCATTTATGATCTAACATTTACTTTCGAATCCACGCCAAATGTTTCGTGAAGCACTCGCCTTGGAAACTATCGGGGAAACTACGGTGGACCTCGATTTTATTTTCGGGTGTCTACCAAATTGTTTGACTGATGTGAGAAATGGCTTACCTCCTCGAGACTTGTTGACCAATAAACAGACAACTGCACTTAATCGCATTTGTAATGCGTATGGTCTTCACCGCCATCCAATATGCGCGAAGTATAATTATCTTGCCAGCATTGACCTCGCAGAACCACTAGTTTTATACTGCAGAGTCCAAGGGAAAAGTAGAACGGAGACGATTGGGGAGAGACTAGAGAGGATCATCTTGCCCTTCAAGATGCATGATCGGGCTATGGAAAGACTACCTCCATATCTTCCCGTTGCTGCTGGTGGACGTAGAAGTGTGAGTGATTTACATTGTCCAGTCAGCTCTGGATCTACAAAGAAGAGAAGGGTGGAGGAATCATCTACACTTCGCTGCTTTGAGTCCCCACTGGCAAATATTGGAAATTTGAGCAATTTTAGCATTGGTGTGGGAAGTACTGATCGTACAGGCAGGCGCGGTTCAACTGGTAACGGCCTTGGACGATCTAGATCCAAGAATAATCGTGACTTGTTGAGAGGGCGTGGGATGAGTCCATCTACCATATTTTCACTGAATCCATTGGAAGCAAGGAATGAGAACATGTCTTCGAATCACCCCAACCGATAAGTAAGAATCTTGAAAGTTTTAGTCAAATGGGACAGAAGAATCTGCGGTTGGCAAAAGGGCGAAATGCACGAACTCCGCTGTAAGCAAAGTACAAGATACGTCCTGCCATCATGCAAAGTTGGCTCCTGCACAGATAGGTGCTCTGGCAACTAGTACAAGATGTCATTCCATGATGAAGTAGCAAACGGTGAATGAATAACAAGTATAGACACACATAGATGCATAGATTCATTCGCATGAACAAATGCCATTTCTTATTTGTTACATTCACGGGGCATTTTAAACCTCAACTCCCAGCGTGATTCTAGCAATCTGCGGCATATTCTTTTCAATTTCTTTTGTTAGAGCAATCGAGATAAAAAGGATTGCCAAGAAGGTGTGATAATGACGACGATACGGTCTGCTAAGAAGAGAAGTACGTGACCATTGAAAGAATTGTTGCTTCAATCTAATCTCGATGCGAAGAGGTTCTTCCTCTTGTTGTTGTTGCAATTCAACAGTTTCTGCTGCTTCGGCCTCAATTCGTAGACATGCTTCCTCTTCTTGCTTCAATCTAATAGCCTCTGTTGCTGCTTCAGCCTCGATGCGAAGAGGTTCTTCCTCTTGTTGCTGTTGCAATTCAACAGTTTCTGCTTTTTTGGCCTCAATTTGTAGACGTTCTTTCTCTTTCAATCTTGCAGCTTCTGCTAATCGGTCGTCTTTGCTTATCACCATATGTAATTACAACAATGTACTTGACGAGCCTTGTCAAAGCATCTTTGATTCAGTGTATTAGTAAATTGTCCAGGAATATAGCCTCGCAATATGTACACTTCACCTATTCTAATTTTCGACATCTTGACCTACCACCCTTCTCACTTACAACAGTGTAGTACATGATCATTGACAAAACATCCTCTTAGAAACCCCGTTGTGCTAGCAACTCTTTAGAAACTGAAGCCTCATCTATTGTAAACTTTGGTAATTATAATCATCAGCGTGCTTGCATTTTACCCTTTTCAGTTTGAAGTTGCAATAATGTAGAGATGATCCTGGACAAAGCATCCTCTTCGAATCATTGAACACGTACTAGCAATTAGTTCGATATCCAGAACTTAATCTTCCATGTCCTGGCTCCTGCCTTTCACCATTTTCAATTACAACAATGTAGTTAATGATCTCCTGGATGATCAAAGAAAGGAAGGAGAAAAAATCCGACACTTTGTTAAAATAATTCGGAGATACATAAAACATTCAGATGGAACAAAAACGTGGGATGACTGCATAAAATTACACTTTTAGTTCTTTAGATTTGCCTCCTCCTTGATGTATTTTGTATCAAAATCAAGCGCAGAACGATGAGTTTTAAATTCCTTGACGTCCTACTGACTTGCGGCTGCAAAATGTTCTTTTAGAACTCTTCATGCTTGTCTATCTGCATAAAATAAACAGCTTCATTCCCCAAGGCATCAAAAGTAAAGGCGCTCTTTATCCTTTTTGTAGCCCAGCCAGTGAAAGGCTGGCACAATTTTTCATGTTGCCTGTCAGAGTAATTTTGGACTTGAAATCCTGGGCATTTTGGAGGAATGAAATCTTCCGTCGGTGGATATAACATTTTCATATGGATTCCTAGTAAGAACTAAGAGAAAATAAGAGACCATTAGATTTGGACTACACGGCTTTTGTTAGAATGGATGGAATGATCGAAGCAGAGACACCATCAACCATAGTTCTATTCACCATTGGATGATTGGTGCTCGTTGGCCCACAGTCCGAGTCTGGATGGAATGCGATAACATCCAGCGTATTGTTATCTGTCTCAAAGGCGTGAGTCGCATCTTTTGGGATAACAAAAACCATTCCAGGACTCAAAGGAGTTTTCGTCGCAATCTTGGTGTGTTCATCAACCACTACACAATTTCCCTTGCCCTTGATTACCATTCCAGCCCTTCCTGAGGGGTGGGTGTGCTGCGTCTGTTTGATATTCGTTGGAAAATGTAGGTGGTTCAAGCAAGGATCCCCCAAAAGCTGCGGATGTAGAAGAATTGTGTCTGTGCAACCGTCGATGTAAGGCAAGGTGCCAATTAGGTGCCCGCGTTCGTCCTCCTCTAACGGCCCTGAGACGGTGAAGATGCACCTATTTTTCTTCTCAGACAATAAAGGCGCAACGACCGCAAAACCGCAACCTCCTTTAACTTCGAATATTCCCGGGCAGCAAAAAAACATCCCTGCATTCAACATCATGGCTGAGTTGTCAGAGGATCTCGTTATCTCAGCGTTTCCAATGTAGACATAACCATATATAGCTGACATGGGATCATTGTTTGTGAAGCGTCTTGCCTGAGAGCCCGATCCCCAGGCATACACTTTGTATGGGTATTGGTCTTTTGAGCAATCAAAGATAACATTGTGAGCTTGAGAATTTATATCATTCCATGCGATAAATGACTCGGGTCGAGCATCCGTGTGAACTTTGTGCCCCTCCACAACATCGTCCTGTGTTGATTCAGAAAAGCTAATCCACTTGCGTGATTTGGCATCAACCCAATTGTGTTCATTGCCCTTTCCGGTAATGACAACATCCTCCAGAGACTTCAAATTCACATTGCCATTCACGTTCCGGTTACAGCGCAAAAAGAATCGAACACTAGACGATTCAAATTTCTTCTTTCCAGTGTATGTGAGAACATCGTCATTATCCGTTGGATGTTGAGGCACGAGGACAGTGGTAACTGAAAACCCTAATGCAGACATAATGTTTTCAATCAATTCCTTTGATGGGATAGAAGCGACACCACTGAAGGAGGCGTCTTGGCCCGCCTTATTGACTGCCGCGGCTGGTGCGAGTTCAAGATAATTTTCTTGTAGGGTTTCATGCGATCCTATGAGACCTTTCCTCGTTGCGTTTGTGTGTACCGATTCAACAACGATAGAACCCTTGCAAACCCGTGCCATTTCAGACATGATACTAACTGGGTCTTGAAAACAATGCAGAACCCCTGCAGCAATAACTATATCGAATGAATTATCTTCACATTTAGATAGATATGAACGAGCATCTACGCGCACAACTTTGTATCTATCACTCGATTTTTTTGAAGAATCCTTAACAACAGGCCATGTAGACTCAGCTTTCTTGAGATAAGATGTCATTCTTTCACAAAAATCACTCTGAGGTTCAACAGCCACCGCCTCTGAAGCTTCGTGGAATAAACACCAATGGCACATCGAACCAAGGCATGCACCCAGGTCAAGAATTCTTTTTCCTCGAATCAATTGTGGAGGGAGGAGAGCTGTGCATTTTGCATTCAGTGTGTTCAGTGTGACTGGATTTAACACGCGTCTCTGCCTTTCGTCTTCGTCTGCAAAATAGGGCGCAGAGATGAACGCATTTGGCTTACTTGTCCATGGATCGACCTCAATTCGTCTCTCAAAAATCCTGGGGCAAGAATCTTCTTGATGAATGATCCACGGGTCAAGAAGATTTTCAACGCGTTGCTCAAATCCGCCTGATTCCATTTCTAAGCAGTTGAGATTTCCATGTTCATTACGGAACACGCCGAGACAGGTCTCGATTCTTTTCTCTTGAGCTTCTGACACTGAAAGCGAAAGAGAACCCACTTTTTCTTTGTTTTGATAGTAATCTAAATCAGAGTGGTATGAAAAAATGATTTTCTTCAGTGGTTCCTTGTATGTTTTCCAGTCTTTCAAATCGGAAAACTTCTTCACATGAAACTCCTTCACACAAGCCCAACACTCTAGTTGTCTACTTCCATAGAAATGAACTATGGATCCAGTAAGATCACCTTTTGGCTCATATGCCCCGCCATCATGCAAACACCTCAGTGATACTGTTTGCCATTTACATGAAAAATTCAGCCACCACAACATATCATGAAGGTTGAAAATAGGAAACGGAGCCTTTCCGATCTGAGGCTTGATCCATTCGATCCATTGCGAAGGTGATCCTGCCAAAAGACCTTTATTCCCTAGCATCTTCACGAGAGCGGCCTTCCAGGGCTCGTCCAGTGAAACTTCAACTGGGCTATCTGTGATAACTCCCGAAGATTTGAGTATGAACTCTTCCTCCGCTGAATAGCCTTCAAGTGGTTGGCTTGGAAATGCTTCTTTGCATTTATCTGATCCAAATAACTGATCCCCCAGCTCACCTGTAACGACCAAGGCATTATTATGTTGCATCGCAAGCTCTGATATTGTGCGGCCGTTGCGATGAATACTTTTAATCTTGGAATGGATATAAGTATTGAAGAATAATTCATTTTCTGATATGGATTCATCGTCATGAACGATTACAAGTTGATCTCGGCAGTTTGCATGCTCCTCCCACTTATCAATTGCGCGAAGAAGGCATACAAGAAGTGCAGTCGAATCTATCCCTCCTGACCAGCAGACGACAATCTGCAGTCCCCGAGCCTTTTCCAAAATTTCTTTAGCTCTCTGCAACATTGCCTCTTCTAGCGCCTGGTGTGCATCTTTTGGTGCCTTTGCACGGTATTCATTGACTTCTTCCAGCGATGGAGTATTTCTCACAACAGTTTCAGTGCGTATAGAATTGGATAAAGTTTGTGTTCTATCTATGAGGGGAACTCCGAAGAAGAGGCTGAGGCAAAATAGACGGTCGCACGAAATGAGAATCGAAGCGGCTGTTCTGAATGCATCAACTGCCTTTACCTTTAAATATTTCACACTCCTTTGTGATCCTTCATCCTCTTTTTCATACGATGATTTATCTTTCAACTGGAGAAATCGGGCAAGGGCCAATACAGGTAGAGAGGGGGAAATTGTCGCCATTGCCACAGATTGCAAATCTGATTCCTCTCCTCTGGGATGTGGAGACTTCTTTGACATTGGCAAAAAACAACGTTTCCAGTTCCAGTTTCTTTGCCTTGTGTTCCATTCCTCCCATAGAACTCCATCTCTCTTGGCCCACTTTTCTCCACTGGAAAACAAGATTGTTTTCTTTTTCGACGACGGATCTGCTTTATTTGTTATCAATCGAATGGATTGAATTCTTTTCGGCCAAACTGCCAGCGACTTCATACCTGAACCTGAAACAATCTCCTCGTGGGGTATCGGCGAAACATAGATGAAATGCGGACCACAAATCAATCCCTTTGCAGTTTTCCAATGAATTTTTTCGTTTGGTAAGAATACGTCGAGACCCGACATTGGCCACGAACTAGTCGTGATCATCGCCTCGCCCATGGCGATTGCAGCAAGTCGTTTCTCTACTTTTCGCGAGGCAGCAGCTCCCGCAAGAGAAATTATCAACGGATGTTTTGCATTCAACGCAAGGCGGCGTTCGCCACCTGGACAAAATGGCTCGACAGTTATAAGGCAACATGGGGATTCATTGACTGGTCCATAATAACCGGCGTAGTAGAAGCAAACTGCGTCAACAGGAGTCAAAAGATGTTGTTGTAGCAAGTTGGCATATGATCGAACCAAAGCTTCATGATTCATAATGAAGTTACAGTACTACTGTACAATCTTGTTCGTTGCAGATGATTCACCAATTGATATCGTACGGCTTTGCTATGGACGGTGATGCGGTGATTGATGA
>Ga0209712_10004678_pt1 | contig 10842 bp, 12 predicted proteins | sample ArcOceMetagenome_FD_187443 | JGI IMG/M metagenome (GOLD analysis project Ga0209712, IMG submission 187443) | Marine eukaryotic phytoplankton communities from Arctic Ocean - Arctic Ocean - Greenland ARC118M Metagenome (SPAdes) (version 2) | ecosystem: Environmental > Aquatic > Marine > Oceanic...
CAACTCCCCAATGAAGGATTCACTGAGTACCTACTGGGAACATTGCAGTGCCCAAACTCGCTCTTGAATGCTTCAAGATCATGACAGTGTTGCTCAAATATCTCCGGGGCATTAACGATTTTCAATTTGAAACCAATCTCTTCCAGACGCTCTATCTGATCTTGAGTGATATTGTTATGTGGTGTCTGTCCTTGCTGTATTTGCTTGTATGAACTTTTCATCGCACGGCACCAATTTCCCAATGAAGGATTCACTGAGTACCTACTGGGAACATTGCAGTGCCCAAACTCGCTCTTGAATGCTTCAAGATCATGACAGCATTGCTCAAATGTTTCCGGGGCATTACCGAGTTTCCATTTGAAACCAATCTCTTCCAGACGCTCTATCTCATCTTGAGTGAAATTTCTCGACGGCGTCTTTCCTTGCTGTATATGGTTGTAGGAGTATCTCATCCTACTGCACCAATTCCCCAATGAAGGATTCACCGAGTACTTTTTAGGAACATTACAGTGCCCAAACTCATCTATGAAATCAATGAGCTGCTTGCATCGTCCTTCAAAACTTACGGTTGTTCTTGCTGCTGTACCCTTCTTCCTGCTGCTCTCGAAGGAAGAATCTTCAGCATTCCTTTTCCTCGTAACCGTAACTCCTCTCCTCACTGTGCTGTTATCAATGTCCTTCGACCTTATCGCCGCACCGCTGTCTTGATTGGTCATCGCTTGATCGCACAGACCTTTTGGAACCCTCTTCGATCGTCGTGTCATAGTACCTCTTTTTTTTATAGTACTCGAACTTGATGAGTTTGCATTGTTTGCACCTTCTGCTTCATTGGCGGTGCCTGTGCCCGTCTCGGTCTTTAGTATGACGCATCTCTCACTATCCGTCGCCTCAGCTTTTGCCTGATTAAGATGCGTAACTGTCCTCAAGATCTTCGACATCTGGTGTTGTGGAAAAGCAAACATGCGGTGTTAGTACTAGTAGTACTAGAAGACATTCAAGAGCTATCATTAATAACGAGGAGACACTCAGCATCACTGAAAGACGAAGCCAATCGCCAATCACAATCACAATCACAATCACTTACCATATCTTGCAAGTAATTGTCTTTCCTCAAGCCTCTCTTTGTAGTTATCCTAGCCCTACACATGGGGCACTCGGCTCCACATTTACGAATGCTTTCTTTGACACAAGCGCCACAGAATCTGTGAAGGCATTCGGGTATGACATGTGGATCGGAGAAGGTATCGAGACATATGCAACACTCAAAGTTGTTGTCAACTAAAGATGTGAGTTTAGATAAAGCCAACTTGAGGTGATCATTACTTGTAGTGTTTTGAGTTTGAGCAGACATGTTGAATAATGTTGTCTCAATTGCTCGTTGCTCGTTGCTTATTAAATACAAGGTATGCTTCTTATGTCCCACCAGCCACCAGCAGTACCACTGTTATCGTTGATGTAACGTCGTATTGAACTTTGTTTTTTGTTTATGTTTCCATAATTTTCGTTGTTAATCACACGACAGAGACTGCCAGGAGCCAGGACTGCCTCCTCCTCCTCCTGGGATTCTTTTTTAATAATTGTTCCCTATTTACCCTCCCCCTCCTCCCCCCCTCCTCCTCGCCCCTCCTTCTCTTTCACTTTCCCTGAATTTGGAAAAATCAAACCAAGGTTGACCTACCGGGTACCGGTACCCCGGTTGTTGACCTTTTTGATGGGCGATTCATTGCAATGTTTAATTTCTATCATACTCTCGTACCTTCTATTTACTACTCCTGCGAGCCTGCAAGTTGACAAGAAGCAAGAGCTCGCAAGTACCCACATTCTACAGTGCATACATCTCAAAGTGTTGCAGTATGGAGCCACGTAGAAGGATAAACAACGACGAACCACCCACTGCTGCCTATTATTCTCAAAGAAGAATTCCCGCCGTCGTACCTCTCGAAAAAGATGCAAAGCCCAGGATCCTTGTCAGCGTTGGTCTCTGCGTAGCAAGACCCACTTGTTCCATACCCGTAATTCCGATTCTCTCAAAAATGCTCCCCCCACCTTTGAAAATTCAACATATTTCGAGAGTAGTAGGAAAGCACTAGATTTTTACACAAGTATCGAGAATAGTCTCCGTTACACCAATTGCTCACTAAAAGCAGGGTAGGCAACAACGGTAGCTCAGAAGTCACCCGAACAAAATTCTGCATTAGCACGAATCATTCTATTCCAATCCAACGGCGCACAGCAATTAAATAACATAATGCCTACCCATGGACGATATAGCCATCATCGATCATCAAAGTTCACCTACCGGTACTAGTACTGCTGACGAATATACAGCTTCTCTTCTGCAGCAATACAACAATTTAGGATCAGACGTTATGGAGCTGCAAAGGACTAAGAATGAAATGTGGTCTTGGGTTACACATCGTTAGTATACGAAACGATCGGAACTCGTCTTTCCACTGGAATCGATGAATTTATTGCGGTTCTCAAACCTAAACCAGGAAATGATCAGGAACAGGACAGGACCAGGCTCTCAGCTGAAACAAGGAGGATTTATCCAGAGCGCTTCTCAAATTGCAAGGGATCAGTAAACCATTCAAAATGGAGTTAGGAAATGTCTACCCCGTCGATTATTATCCTCAGGAATTGCACGGGGACACAAATGCAGAGAAGGTTCCCATACACGTACCAGCCAAGAAGGAATCTTTACTGCAATATGACGTTGGGCCCATGCAAAAAATCACCCATGTCGCACGGAGGAAAACAAAAAAGTTAATTGCACGGAAAAGGTCTTTAATTTTACAGATACGGGAAACCATTACGGCCAAACGCATTCCATTACCATGGTAAAGTTGCGACAAAAGTGTATAGACACAAACGAGACGACCTACGCCCCCGATGCTGATGAGAGGGGAAATTTATTCATGATTCATTGCAAGTGACGAACTTTGAAGAATGGTTGATGCATGCCTTTCGAGGGGCTGCGGATAGGGGCTTCAGTAAATTTCTAAAGTGAAAAAGTGTGAGAGGGCATGGTTAGCCTGGAATATTGTCTGAATTGGGCAACTCTCGTGGAGACGAAATTCGATCCGCGGGAAATGAAAAAGCTGTATTATAAAGAGATTTGTGGTGGTTTGAACAATAGGAAATCTCTTCCATATTCCATAAAACATTTGATACAAGCTGAAGCAAATTCCAAGTCACTCTGAACTTTATAAAACTCTTGACTCCATCACCCAATTTATGAACCTATCCAAAGCTATCATACGGAAGGATGCAACTTGAACAAAAATGTCTGCATCAACTCTGGACAATTGCAACCTTGCTCATTGGACGAGCCTCGTTTTGGCAAACAGTTTTTTAAAGCTTGATAATGAATTTATCTTCTCCCGGCACTCAAAGACGTCCCCTCCCAACCCTACTTATGGCAGCTGGTCCGTCATATGTCGGACGGACGGACGGGTGAAGATTCTGCGGTATGAGGGCACTGCCCTTCCAAGACAAACCCTTCCTCGTCGAAATCGAAGCAGATAATCTGGGTGTAAATAGAGTTTATTCTTAATAAATGGTAAGATGTAAATGGGGTCTTGAGATTTATATTTTCAATTTCTATGAGATGAAGAGATTTTCATTAAACAAAAGCGTGACAGGTTTAAAGCTAGTATTAGTAATAGGTCTCTCCAACTTCAACTAGCATAACCCAGCCGGATAGCAAATCAGGCATTCCTCAGCCGGATAAGATTACTTAACTTTGGGACTTTGCTTTGTTCGACCTTGATGCTGGCTGCTGCGAATCCATGCATGAAGCGAAGCACTTGCACAAACTCTTGATTCTACTCGATCCTTTCTCATTCGTTTCACTAGTAATTCCTCGTAGGGCATCGTTCTTTCCTCCTGACTGCACAGCAAGATTGTTCTTCTTAAAAGCTCCTACACCATATTTTTGCATCTTCTTCTCGATCTGCGACGGCTTAATTCATGAGTATCATGGTGACGAAGATCACGATTGGGGATAATGACTATAAAAATGATTCGACATTCGAATCATTCTTCTACAACCTGCTCTTTCTCTTGTTGCAATCATAATGGAAATTATATGATTAGCTACTACAAATATCTGACCGTGATACACAAATGCCGATTCGAATCCATCATCGCATATATTTCTTTTGCTTGCGGAACATTAATATCTATCTCAGCATTATTTGCACAAAGTCGAAAGACCTCCATACATACATACTCTTATTATCTCATTTTCGAAATGTGCACGCGCAATACTGTACCTAAATCGGCATCGATGCAAAGAATTCTTCAACAGACTGAAGACGCTCAGCGTCTAAGTGATTTGCTTGACTTCTGTTTTTTTGTCTTTTTTGAGGACGCACCATTGCAGTCAAGACTTGCACCTTTCAAAGTAATAGTGGTAAACTGTGAAGTTGCATCGTATACGACAGTATACATCGTGGGGAGCTCTTTCACAGTTTGCCCTTCGTAGGTCAAATCTTCTTCGTAGGTCTTTTCCATGTCACCAGAGACGAACGAATATGGAACCATGGGCTCATAGTATACCTAATATTTAATAATGCACGAAGAAGGAGGAGTGCATGCACCACATCAAGAAATGAGTTGACGAGAGTTGAATCATATTCACATACTGCACGTATCTTTAAAAAAAGACGAGTCAGTTCAAAACTTACAATGGATCCGTCATATGGTCCCATGACCCACACAGGGTCCTCCCATTCACTAGCATTACTTGGCTGATTTGTAAAATTCCAAGCGTGGCCGCCCATCAAGGGAATCATATCTCCCATTCCAATCTCAAATCCCGCAGGCATATTGCTGAGAGCACCACTCCCCAACACTGTATTGACGTTAAAGAATCCTATAACCGATCGATATAATATTGAGCAAAAACATTATATTCAACAAGAATGCAATCCAAGCCTCAAATCAATACAGTATCAAACAAACTCACCTAGTCCATTTGAGGTAGTCTGTGCACTGGGCGCAGGGTTACAGATAGGAGCTCCAATTGGTGTCTCACAAGTCATGCATGCCCTATATTCTGGATCTACCTTATAGAAATGAAAATCGTAATGAGGAGCAGTGAAGACGCCAACAGGAGGGTGACCACATGGATTGAAATCAATTGAGATGTGGTCAATCCCTGCCGCCTCCTTGATGTGCTTGGGAACTGTCTGATAGGCCCAGCGGGCTGCAAAGTAGGGAAGCCCATCAGATGCTATTGCTGTAGGAGAGTGTGTTGGATCGCACTGTACTCCAGGATTGTCGGGAAGAGGGAGGGTGTCATCATGTTTGAACTTCATTTGCAATGTATACTCACAGCTTTCGTTGGCATCCATGTCCACAGAGTAATCGAAACGATCAAGATTGCTTACTCCGATACTTTCAATAGGTGCGCAGTTGGACATATCAATGGAAGCATGAGCTAGAGGTGCATAGCCGGCGAGAGCGAGGCTTGCGATTGCGAGTGTGGAGATTTGAAGTGGGGACATGAGGTTGTATTAATTCGAAACTTGGAAGTGAAATTAATGATTTGTGTGAAGAATAATCTGACCGGTCATCAGATATCTAAGTATCAATGGTGGTGCAATCACAGAGGTGTCAGAATTTGTTAAAATAGAAAATTTTATAGCTCAAATTATACTTAAAGAGTACTTTCTATTTTAATTTATATCTTGAATCTAACGAGAATAAATAGCAATTGGACCAACATAGATCGTGGGATGGTGTCAGTAATCTACGTTCAAAAATTGACGCGTCGATTTTGAATTTGTGAACATTTAAGAAATTTATCGATTTAATTTATCAGGGTTTTGTCGCACAATTTCAAAATTAAAACAACAAGAGTTTCTTATAAGATGAATGCAGTTCTTTTTTCACTGTCGTATTAGGTGCACTCTACCGGTAGGTGCAACTCCACCGAAACAAACAATATTACACAAGACTTGTATATGTATTAAACCAAACACTTACCCCTTTGGATAGCTAGCTAGGTGCATGGGTGTGTTAGGTACCGTAGCATGAATTTCCAATTTATAAGTTTCCTTTTTTTGGAAATATTTGTACGGACCTTTCTACGTGGAAAATATACCAGAAATTCTGATTATTTTTACCAACCTTCAAAAATTCTCAAGTTGTTTGATGTAGGATTCTTCATTAGTTTATAGAAAGGAGCTTTCTTGGGAGCGTTTCGATCACTATAATGGGGTGGTCTGGGGAGATGGGATGTATTACTACGTTCAATAGTAAAGCTTCCAAAATATCCACTACTGACTGTTCCCTTTATACTTCGAATAACCTACTTATGGACCTTCACCATGACCTACTATGTAGTAAGTCACGGCAACGGGGGGGGGTGGGGGTGCAGCGCCACCCACTACCGATTTCAAAATGTATTTGGCGCCATTGCGACAGATCTTCCCAAATTCTTGAAATCTGTTGACTGCCACATCATAGCGACACTTTCCGACCAACCTGACTTGGTCAATAGAGAAACTGATTCTCTGGAAAATGTGCTACTGGTTGAGCATTAATCCATTGGTGCATCGAGCCAATAATTAAATCGGCATCGCAATGGTATCTCATCAACGCAGTCCTAATTATCCGGGACATTCAATCAAGGTCAGTACATCACTGTGCATTCGTCAGTACTATTCAAGCAGTGATTCCGGGCTTCCTACCCCTCTAAACATCAATAACCATTCGCAGACACAGCAGGTATCAATCTTCTCCTAGGTCCTCTTCATATTTCACAAGCTCACTGTAGAAACAAAAGAATTAGAGATCACGATTGAAAGCCAAGTACGTCTCCAACACCTGAACACCGTCTAGATAAAGTTGGCTCATTTTGTACAAACCCTTCTTTCCTCGATTCCTTTGCAACGTCCTCCATCTGTTGTTCGTGTCGATGACGGTCTGTGATAGTTTTAACTCTGTGGCTCTAGAAGTTACCCCTCGCCTTAGTGAGCGGTTGATATGATACAGATCTCCTACTTCTAGCTCCGACGAAATCAACTCTGGATGTCCCTCCTGAACCTGTTGCAGGGCTTTATGGAACTCACAATCCATATTCCGATAGGCAATAACATTCCCATTCGGAACACAAAAAGCTGGTCCCAAACTACCCTTGTCCTTCCCTTCTGATTGCAGTACTCCTACTAGCCTTTCGATCCATCGCCTCACTGGTATTCCACTTTCCGTTTTGCCTACCACGAAACGAATTACATTTCTTTCACCGTCCTCGTTTTTGAATCTTCCCATTAGCGGCAAGCACACGTAGGAATCCTCGTGCATTTTTCCTTTGTTTATGTACTCACACACCGCGGTCGCTTCCATTAAGAACGGTTCATCACCTCGCAAGCCACAACAGAAACCCATTACCAAGTATGCAGCTATCATCACAATATCTCTTCTTCTACCACCTGGCGTCAACGTAAGTGCGAACTTGACTTCATACTGGACAAGTATCTTCATTAATATCTGTATTGACAATGCTGTATCTTGCACGGTGATACTACTCATTCGGTGTTGGCACCCCTTCAAAAAGGCTCTAAAGAAAATTGAATCCGTCGGACACGTCGCTAGATTCACGCAGTGTGAACCAGATCTAAAAGACATAGCACTCACACCATTCTTTGCACTACTTTCATGCATGTTTGTCGACAATGCTCGTACTCTGCGAATAGTGTCGTATTGGCAGTGCGACTTCACGTGGTTGCCTTTCTCCAAAGAGTAACGCAACATGACTACTGCTTCACTGAAACCCACTCCATCTCCCAAAGGCCAAGCAGATATGGTTGAGTCCATGTTCATTTGGATTCCCATTGTGTTGGCAAATTCTCTTGCCCTGTTATACAAATTCATCGTCTTCTCCACCGTAGATGACTCACGCGACCATAATATGTCTAGGTTGACTGGACGAATATACGCGCTCAACCGAAGGTCACTTGCTGATTGATCCCTAGGCTCTCTGTTGGTCAAGTTAATAAACCAACATCGATTGCATTGAAAAGGTGAACAGAGCATGTCACCTCTTCTTGCTACTAAGAACCTGCTCTTGTCCTCCCTTTTGTTCCACAGAGTCACGTGATCGTTTTCTGGAAGCTGCCGGTGAAATTTTATCGTCGCCGGTGCTTTGTAACAACGGTAACACCAATTCCCTTGACAGCGGAAGCTTCCTCGTGAAACTCCATAGTTCGCGCAGAAGATATCTCTTGGTGCCTGGGTTATCTGAGAGCATTCTCTGCAAGTTCCTCTCCACGTCCAAAAGTCTTCAGCAGCCCTTAAGCTGCCATGGGTTGCTTTTTAAAAAGGGAAAATAAATAGCAATGGTGAGTGGCTCATGCATGTCACGAGGCCAAGCAGGATGTCCAGGGGGTATGGACAAAATTACATCTGCAGAACGATGCATTTGCCGGCGCCAGCTCGGGGCCATGATTTTTGGACAAACAAACAGGTGGGTGGATTCCTGGCACTTATGTCTAGCCTTGCGTAATTCGTCTATGCAGACGTCTGCAGCCGCGGGGGGTGGCGCCCAGATGTAATTTCCCTTTCGGTACTTCGGCATCCAAACCTGGTCACTATTCTTGGCTCCTCCAACGATGTCGTGACCCTGTTCAAACCATCCTTCTGGTTTTAAGATATCAAAATGATGTTCTACCTGTCCCGTCTCTGCCCACCAGTCTCTCAACCAAGGTTCAAGCGCGGGACTCCTATCGAGGGCGGTCAAATGGAGTGGGATGAACTCGCTCATCTTCACGCCACGCATTACTCCTTCAGACAAACAGCCTCAACTAAGTCCGTCTGCGCCTTCTTCGATCATTCTAGTTCCTGCAATGTGCACCATAACAATCTTCACTCCAGCTTTAACCTCCAGATTCTTCAATCTCAAAATTAAATTGAATAGAGTCTTTACCGAAGATGACCCTTTGTAGAACGCAGCCTCTGCCATTGAATTATCTGTGAAGACATAAATCTCAACCCCACCAAGATTTTGCTCCTCGACGATATCTTCGAGTGATTCCACAAGATTATTTAGCTCGTGAAAATTAGATGACGACGAATCTAAGTTGCTTCCCCATCTTCTGTAGCGAAAGTATATCTTGTCTTAATCTCCTGCTTTAACGAACGAGGCCCCAAAACCAGCGCCACTGGCATCGCCGAAACCATAAATGACTTCCCAGATGTTTTCCCCCCTAACTAGTAATTTCACAGGTTTGTTTCCTGAATACAAACTAAAGAAAGCATCAACATCATCCGCGAAATGTGTTGACACTGGCGTGAGTTCAGGAGCGTCCTCGGACTGTTTGGAACTGCTCCAGACTCCATCTCGAACCTCTTCCCATCTATCTGGATTATCGAACAACCAAGCGGCCATGTCCTTCCAATCCTCTAGACCCTTTTTCCAACCCTCCTTGTTTCTCTGGCAGCGCCACAGATTCAGAGTCAAGTAAAAACCCTTCAAATAAGGGGTCAGGTTGTCATAGGTCATGGTAACATGCATAAAAATACCAATGTCTTTTTCCAACTCCTTTCTGTTGACGTTCCAGGATTCGTCCACAGAGTGAGCATCACAAAGGTCTTTCCACTTGCCGATGATGGACTGTACTCTTTTCCACCGATATAGATGCAAAGACACCCTGTGCGGCATTGGTTTCCATGGAGGCTCCAGCCCATACTCCCAGGGTCTTTGATGCACTTTCTTGCTTTCTTGCAGCATCTTGTTGCCCCAAATAGTTGACTTTGGCAGCGACTGTGTGCGACATGTTGTCGCATGCCTCTTTCGTAGCAGCCGCAGTCCTAACATCATCCACGTATGAGCAGATGGTTGCCGCCAGCCTGTTGCTCACTAAGTCCAATTTGTAAACCTTAGGCAAGGCTGGATTGTAGTCGGTCATGCCTGGGAGATTCAAACGTACTTCGTCCCAGCGCATCGGATTAGATATATCATGCCTGTCTCCTTTGATTATATCCTCACTCCAAAGATACACCCTACTGCAATTGTAGGGTTAACTTTTAAGTCATATCAGAGCTCTTTCCCAACGGAAAATTAGACACTGTCCCTCTTTCAACTCGATGCCCAATTCTGCAGCTAGCTCTGTGGCGTCTATTCCAGCGTACTGCCTCAGTTTTGGATCAAGCATGTAATTTAATAACATCTCTCCTAGGTCAAGATCTCCGAAGTAAGACTCCGAGCCCACCATGCGTAAGACAGACACAGCGTTAGGCAACCCAAAATTCGGCGCCCAGATGGCGTCATTCAAGCCACTTTTGGTAGCATCGTATACGATTCTAAAAGGACAGAAAACAGACCGTTGCACTAAATAAGACAATTGCACCGTTTTGTCAAATGCCAAGCGATCGCTTGAGGAATAATACATCATTCAATCAAAATTTAAGGAAATCGTATAATCTAATACAATTACAATACAATCAACAACATCTCTTGTTCCCGTGCCATACACACCCCGTAAACTTCTCTAAATCCCTTATCATTTCACAGCTTACTGATTGTCAAAAGTCAACATGACTGTTAATGGTATCAACTATCGTGATAAATGGTGAGGTGATTGTCTTCGTGTCTGATAGCTGTAAATTTAACTCCTAGGAAATGTGTTCTTTTACCTTGGAAATCTACTTTGAAATGTTTTTCGAATTCTTCTTCAAAATATATTTCAACTTTTGTACTTTCGCTGAAGTATATCAATGCAAATATTTGCACAGTCTGAGAAAGAAGAAGAAACGAAACTCTGTCAAATGACGCAGGGGGGTTTACGATTGCGGTAACTGTTATTTAACGGTAATCACACAGTATTGGACAAT
>Ga0209712_10004680_pt1 | contig 10840 bp, 9 predicted proteins | sample ArcOceMetagenome_FD_187443 | JGI IMG/M metagenome (GOLD analysis project Ga0209712, IMG submission 187443) | Marine eukaryotic phytoplankton communities from Arctic Ocean - Arctic Ocean - Greenland ARC118M Metagenome (SPAdes) (version 2) | ecosystem: Environmental > Aquatic > Marine > Oceanic...
GAACGACTACCTTACGCCTCAACATGCTAGAATAGACCTCATGTCTTCTACTTTTGGTCGTGCTGGTGATTTTGAGGATCATGTGACTCAACTAAATAAGAATCGAGAAGATTGTCGCATTAACTCTTTCTCGGATGATGCAGGGGCGTTTGATGTTGAAACTGCCGGTGAACCTCTTGTTGAACCTATTTTCGGTACAAGGTACTACGCTCATGTCGTTGAGTCCGATGTAATCGGAAAGTGGGATGAAGCGCGTGAACCACGATTGCCTCCAAAGGAAACAAATATAACTTTACCTCCTCTGAACCCATTCGTCCCAACGAAGTTTGATCTCAAAGCGTTGCCGGTTGATGACAGCCATCATCCTTTGCTGTTTTCTTCTCTCAAAATTTGTGTGTCTGTAGGAAAGAAAAAGGTAAGGGCGAACATGCAATAAAGTCATTTGGTGCATGCCATGCAGGTAAAATCTGACAACGTGTGTTTTCATATCTATAGGCGTGGTTCCCTTGCACATGTAACAAGTACGACGGTACAAAGAATAGAGTGCTGTTGGGTATGGAAGATGGGGACGAAAAATGGCACACAGTCGATATTTCCTTTGATGTCTTTGACAAGCATGTCGCGCCAGGCTTTGAAGGTACGTTAGACAAAAAGGCAACGAAATTCAAAGTAATTTCTGTCCCTAAAGATGGAGAGGGAGCAACAATGAAGTATGGTGACGAAACTGATTGGCTCGTAGCCGATGGTATCCACTTCCCTCACATCCCACCACCATTACCGGAAAGTCGCCTTCCGTCGCTCGTTGTGAATACTCAGGTTTTAAGACTTTGGCATCTTCATGATCGAAAATTCTTAAGGCCGAGTGGAGAATTTCGATTGAGTATCGCTTGTGGAAATGCGAACAAGACGCCGTTGCATAAGGCATGCGCCGAGCTTTTGGCAATTCTTCTACACGACGCAACAACAGAAACTGGTTACCTTGCGAGTGTATGTGAGTTAGGTAACGAAATAGAATCAAGTGACATTGGGTTCAATTTAAGGATTCATGGGTTTGATGACAAAATCCTTGATCTTACGGTAAGTGCAGTCTATCAAATGATAATGCCGTTGATTTTTGTATGCTCACGCAGATTGATTCTCGAATTACGCAGGCTGAGATACTCAGGGTGTTTTTTAGCTTTAAGAATGACAATGCAGAATTACCACCAGCTATCAAACAACATAGGTTTGAAGCATGCTTAGAAATTCTTCGAAGAAGATATAGTAATACTGGGATGAAGGCGTCATCTCTTTGCTCCAATGTCCGATTAAGGTGTCTTCGACCGACTATTTGGTCACCAACTGCAAAGGTATGTGGCCAGAAAGATTCCCTCGTTTATATTTTTAACACGCAAGCAATAAAATCCTAACCATGATATGTACATGCAGGCAAGCGCAATAAAGAATATTTCTGTCGATCAATTCATGGAAACAGTCACAAATATTTTTGCAAAGGTGACTATCGAGAGCCTTTATCATGGAAATTTTGACAAGGCTGATGCTGAAGCGGCGAGAAAGATCATTATAGAGGCTACCGCAGGAATGAAAGGCATGCAAAAGAAACATATCCCGAAACAAGAGGTAGTGATGGCACCAACGAAGATTTCGCATGGCATTGTTGTGCCAACTGTTGATCCCAAGGAACCAAACACGGCAGTCGAGGTGTATTTTCAATGTGGTAAAGACGCTATTTACGAACGCGTTGTTATCGACCTCCTCATGCAGATTATGTATGAACCTTTGTTTGATCAGCTTAGAACCAAAGAGCAATTCGGTTATCAGTAAGTACACGTGACGCCGCTTGCAGAACTTTGCCAAAAGTTAATCTTACATCTCATTGCTGAACTTGTTACACAGAGTAAGTTGCGGTTCGCGGTGGACCTACGGTGTAATCGGTGTGTGCTTCAAGGTTGTCACAAATTGTAAAAGCGCTGAAGAAGTCTCAACACGCATTGAACGCTTTTTGCTTGAATTTAGGCCAGATCTAGAAGGAATGAGCAAAGAAACATACATGGAGAACGTCGTGGGCCTCGCTAACGACAAACTTCAAAAATGGAATTCTCTTGAAGAAGAGGCAAGCAGTTTTTGGTCTGAAATTGTTGAAAATAGATACGACTTTGAGGTTCATCGCAATGAAGTGGAGGCATTGAAAAAACTGACTAAAGAGGACTTGCTTGGAGCTTTTGATAGTTTTCTTTCTCCCAAAAATAGTAAACGTCGCAGACTAGAAATCCGGGCCATTGGTGCAGAGGGCGTTGCCTCGAATGGCAGGCCCGAGGTGGAACCCGATAAGTGTTTAGGTGAAACCATTGATGAGAAGGTACAGAACTTTCACAAACTCTCTGCTGGTAAAACTTGGGGCAAAATCTTTTGAAGGCAAATTTATTAAAAAATCAATAAGGTATTCCAATCTCTTTTCACATATTCTCCAGGTCGTATTTGGTTTGAATTAGCTTGGCTACACTGTACAGTCTGTGCGTTTTCGCTACAAAGTGCGGCGTCAGTCCATCAAGATTCTTCACTCCGGCACTTGCTCCTTTCTCAAGTAAAAGGCTTGCCATTTCTACCAGGGGAGTTGAGTCATCATTAAACTTCTGCATTGCGCAGTAATGAAGGCACGAGTTGCCTTTTCTATCTTGTTGGTTGAAGTTAGCTCCTTTTTCCAGTAATGCCTTTAATCCGTGTACAGATCTAAGAGAGCATGCAATATGGAGAGGAGACTGACCGACTTCATTCATCTCATTAACTTTTGCTCCATGAGTAATTAGGACCTCGGCTATTTCCCATTGTTGACGATCAATAGAAATATGGAGAGGAGACCTGTTACCTTCCCTATTACAAATATCAGCATAGGGCAGCATTTCTTTCACGATATCGATGTGCCCATGTGAACATGCATACTTGAAGGCGCACAGACCTGATATGTCAGCAGAATTGACGCTGGCGTTTAGAGTCATTAGTTTTTTGACAGTTTTCATGTCTCCCATCGTGGCTGCCTTTCTCAATTCGTCGGCTAGATTCTGTCGCTCCACTAAACTGATAATCAATCGTTGTTGCCCGTCAAGTAGTTTCCGTAATTCTTGAAGGTCTGCCGTGACTTTTTCCAGTTCCCTTCGTTTTTCCACCTTTGCTGGTAGTTTAAGGTAGCTGTCGTACTTAATTTCATCTCTTCGTTTTTCTTTGGATCTGATATTTCTTGTCATTGCCTCGATGGATGTTTTCAGACGCTTAATTTGAAGCTGACCTTCTAGAACATCCAAGCGTTCTGCCGTCCTGCTAAAATCACTATGCAGGGCGTGATAAGCGCCGGTCGCCTTTGCCTCATTTGTCTTTGCTTCCCTTGCGAGACGATCCGAGGTTTCGGCAATCTTCTTTGAATTCTCCAATTTCCTTTCAAGAACCTTAATATGTGTCTTCAGGTCGGTGACATGCGATTCATTTGTTGTTGCTGCATCAGCCGCAATCATGACATGATATATTTTCTTTGAACTAGAAGGGAAAAGTTGTTACCAGTATAAATATATTCAGGTTCAGTAATAATGAAATTAGTCCCAAGATTCAAGGACACAAGAAAGGTAATCAAAACACGCTTATTCGTTGATCAGGCGGGCTCACTCGTGATTAATGACTCACACAAGTCTGGCAGTAAAAAAAATTATTTTCAAATTTACTATACAGTACAGTAAAGAAATGGAAACAGAAAAACAATCTCTCAACTTGCAACCTTCAACCTCCAATAGCACTAGTATGGATTCCATTCTACATTCTGTGATTGGTTTATCGGTTTGGATGCCATCCGGCTGGAAAAATCCTTTAACATTTACAATCACTTTATAAAGAGAAGCAGGTGCACTACTCAATACATAGTTCGAGAAATTCTGTTAGAGTAGCTTTGTTTTGCCCGAGTATACAAATTGGAAAAGATAATACAATAAATTCAGACGCCTGTATCCGGTTTTTGTGTGCTTTCTGGCTTTCCCTCTGGACTTCCATACATTTGATGATATGCTAGTTTACTGCCACCAGTGCAATCAGTTGATCTCAGAATCCTTTTATACTTTCCAGCTGAATTAGTTTGCGGCTATCAATGAACGCAAAACATTGCCCTCAAAACTAAAGTTAATCCGATGACGAATGCGTTAGTCGACTCGTATTGTGCAATCTTTATCCAGATAATCTCTAACTTTTGATCCAGGGAAGCGTCGAGTGGTAGTAGTAGCAGTGTCTTCTTTGAATCGTTCGAATCCTTTGCAAGCAGGTCCCTTCTACTAGGAAATGTTGAATTTGACTTCATCTCTTGTTTCCATGAATTGAAGATACGATAGCCAAATTCCTTTCTTCTTCTTTCCAAGTTTATCCAGTGCAAGACACTAGCTAGATTGTATATTTTTATAATCTTTTGCCGACTTGAAGCCACGGGAATCATGGCTGCAAGCTAGAAGTGAACATTGTCAAATTCAGTTGTTCCGGAAAGTGTTTTAGAGAATGCTTAATAACAATTGTCGAGGATACGTCGTGTGTCCGATTATTTGAACTTTCCTGTACTGTATTCAATACTAGTGTACACTGCACCAGCATACTTATTGGCTCACGCCAAGCTTCTTATTTCGGAGGATCTACAGTGCTCAGTCATTTCATTTGCGATGCATGAGCAAGGGTGTGTCAAGCTTTTTCGTCGTGAAGCTACAAGTCCAGCAAAAGCTGTGGAGAGACCCAAGACAAATTTGGCAGAATCCAATTTCAAATTCAGATTTAGAGGAGAAAGTTGTCTGAACGTTCAACCATCACCCCCCCCTTTACTGCGATTCAAATCATCTGAGCACCATTTCTCTTCTAAGACTCGTCCTCTTGGGCATTTACAATAGAATAACAAGCCTTGGCGAATCCATTCCAATAGCTGCCCACTCCCCACATCGATATGTTCTAGCATCGCTTCTCACCATTGCCACTGCAGCATCATTGGATAGACAGCTAAGAAAATATTGCGTCGTCGAGAGTTTGGTCCAAGCTGAAGTACTTGTATGGGTGGGCAGAAATTAGAAATTATTGAGATCTTGATCAGATCTTTTAATAACACAACGACAGTGAAAATAGACTAAAAGTGCATCCAGTAGCTCTATTCCAGTTATACGTGGAGAACCTATGCACGAAGATGGTAGAAGGATGATGATTACTTCACCGCTGCATCCCGCGAATGGAAGCTTGTATTATTACATTACTGCAGAATTTTGTTTTTCAATTAAAGATGAGACATCGCGCGCATTGACCATGCTACTCAATCCAACATTTCGTACAAGTTAATAAGATATTGAAGCGTAAAGGTGCCAGTATAATATTCAATAGCCAGCCCTGCAGTCCAAGTGTACTGTACACCGGCATCCGATTGCTCAGAGGCCAGGAACGTGTACATATATGAAAGTGTCAGTCACCAGCTGTTTGTCTATCATCGTTTTGCCCCCATTTCCTAGTAATGTTCGTAGTAGAAAAACGAGACATGGCATTCTCCAGATCAGTCATCAGGCTCAATGCATTTTGGACATTTCGGATATCACCCAATCTCAATATTCGTGATTCGTTGTAATTATCCAATTCTACAACGAAGTATGCAGAAATACATTTAGGACAAAATCCATTGTATCACTGCTATTAGATAAATGAAACGGTAATTGCAGAATGAGATATGCGAATCCGACTCCATTGACCAGTAGGTTCATCATTTCCCTCACAAAAATCCTGATTCTCGTAATTGCAGTTTTTCTTCGTCCCTGAAGTGTACCTATACTCAAGAATCCCTTCGTGTGCAATCTTGTAATATGCCTTCCAAAGGGCTACATTTTGTTCGTAGTGCTCAAGTAACCATAAGTTAACAAACGTGAGAAATCAGGTGAATCCGACGAAGTGATTGCATACATATACCCGATCAAAAGGGCTGCCTGTACAAAAAGTGAAACAAGAAGCCGGAAACTCGAGCAAGCCAGATCTTCATAGCAACAAAGAGTTTCTGTCCTTGCATAATCAATCTCGGCCGCCTCATCTTTTTGGCACGTGTACGCAATCTACATGCCGACAAACCATAATATCCCTATGATCGCGATGGTCCTCTTATAGTACGAGCAGGCAAGGAACACCCATCAGTTCCAACATTACTGAAAATTTAAATAGCACTCCAACACCACTTGGTGAGCAGTCGTGCATAATTATCCCTGTTCCCACTGCATCGAGCGCGGGTGTGACAAAGCAATCAGCGACAACAGTAGAATAATAATACTAAGTCAAACATCAAGTGGTACAGAGAATGGCATTGCATTTGATCCTCTGAGCGCTTTGCATTCGTCAACAAAGCAGTCAAACAGCGTGGATGAATTTCCTGGGGTGTGGCAAGAAGCAACGATACTGTAGCATTGAATGCATCAATGGAAGCGGCGATCTGTTCTCCATCAATATTGAAACACTTTCCAAATAGCAAAGAATCGCAGGTATTTTTCGATGCCGCTTTGTGTGTTTTGGTCCGAAACAGAACCCATCACCAGAACTCTAACATAAGATGCTGTTAGACGGACAGACACCCTAACATTCGCAAATGATACGTAGGAGTTTTTGTCCTTCTCCATGCGCTGCTAATGATTGTTCGCCGCACGGTAAGTTTTGTGTGTGGAAATGAAGCATTCACTTGGATTGAGAAAGCTACCGGTTCATAATATATTTTGTACATACAAAAGTGAGGAGGAGTAGTGCTCCTAAAAGATGCTCGCAGGTTGATCCATCACAATTAGTAGGATGACCTTGATTAAATGGGGACGTCTTCGAGTCTTAGAATATCGGTCCGTCACAGAAATGAGAACAGTGGAGTGGACCAATCGTGCGGCTTGGAGCATTTGAAACTTCGCTCACAAAAAATCGAAAAAGAAGTTATCGTAACAAAAACACAATGCCAACAGCATCAGCACCCACCGAGAACGAAGTCAACGTGCAGTTACCTGAAGCACTTGAGGCCCCAATTTTTGAGGTTGGAGAATGGTGAGACTTCCTAATATTATATAAGCTGCACTGATCTTATAAGCATCAAACTAATCATTTGTATCACAGGAATCCAGAAGCCGAACCATTGAGTACGACACGACTCAATTCTGGAGAGAGCTTCCTCGACGGAGTTAAACGTCTATCTGAGCGCATGGGACTTAAGCCTCCCGTCTCTAAAGGATGCAAGACAATCTGGCCAGGAATGAGAGTGGCCGAAGACCAGATTGGAATCGTCATCGAGAGCGGTCAGGTGCGATTTCGTCCCGCTGGGGCTTATCGCAGTATAGCTTTTAACCCATGCAAATCACGTGAAGCAGTAGTTCCAATTGGTCGTCATGCTGGGGTAGAATTTGATCCTGTAAAACAGGCTGCCCAACGTGACGTTGCAATAAGAAGCCTCGATCTTGGGCAGAGTTACAGACAAGTTGTATTGCAACCTCAGCAGGTTGGCATTTTAGAGGATCAAACAAATACCCTAATGACAACAGCTGGCACTTATGTCTATGCTGCGGAGACAGCACTTCGTGGTGTTATCGACTTAAATTTCATGATCCCTGTAATGGTCCAACGCGAGACAGAAGACACTGCCGCGTCTGTAAAAGTAGGAGGTACACGTGTTGATCAACATGGCCGTACTGTCCCACTTAATCAAGGCCACGGCACTTCAATTCAGACCACCAAGCGCTGGCTCCCATCTGGTTACACTGCTACAGTTGCCGGAATAACAATTGCAAGGCCCGCCAAAGGCTTTGTTGTTTTACACAAAGATTATAAAAATAGGATAAGCATGACAGAAGGTATTTGCATTGCCAGCGGCAAAGATGATTTTGTCCGTCGTGGCAAGACAGAGACTCAAGCTCGCGTAATGGACGACCTTGTCGTCGAGTTTGGCGACCTCAATCATTATGCGGCATCAACGCCAATGTTGGAACTCAAGAGCAGAAATAATATGGATGCTCTCTGCCGCGCTCAAATCAAATGGAAACAAATTCGGCCTGATATCTGGGTTGCATTTCGCGGAGCCTTCACTGATCCCTTTGATATGTTAGAAGAGAAGTTAGCCAACATGATGCGAGATTGGTCGTTAGGAGTAACTCATCTCGAAGCGCTCGAGGAGAAAGCCAAGGGTTTTACAAAAATTGAATATCAATGGATGGCCGAGCTCAACAATACAGGGCGAGAATACGGAGTCGCAGTATTGGGCATTGAGATCACCACTCTCCGCTTCCCCCACATCGACCAGCAGGATGAGCAAATGGCATTACAGTTGGCTGACACCAACTTGATTGTTGAAATGCAAAGACAGAGTGCTACAAAAGAAAAGGAGATTAGTAAATTGAATCAAGCTACCCACATTCGCATGCAAGAAGATCGCGATCGCGAAGCTGAAGCCCAGGAACGCCTCCAAACTGTCGAGCGTAGAAAGAACATTGCAATAGGAGAAACCATTACTAAAAAGGCCGAGATGGACACCCAAATAGTCAAGGCCGAAACTTGCTTGGCCTTGGCCAAGGAACAAAAGGATAAGGAAGTCGCCCTTGCAAAAGCAACCGCAGAAGCCGAGGCTGAACGCGTCCGTGCAGCGGGCAGGCGTGATGCTGCTCAATATGCAGCAGAAGGAGAAATTGCCGAAACCAAGGAAAAGAATACAGCGCAGCTCGACTTCTTGAAGCAGCAGGCCGCACTCTTGAAACAAAACCCTGGTTTGGTTGAACTTCTCAAAATCCAAAATGATTTGTTGAAAATTGAATCTCTCGCATCTGCTGCGAAATTCAATCCAAACATTGTGCTCTTGACTGGCCAGGAAGGCCTGGAAGCCAGAAGAATGAACAAGGGGCACGCACCACAGGTTCCGGGCGCAGCAATCTTTGGCAATGTTCAGTAACTTTTTTGCAAGATTCTGTTACCTCCTCTACATGTTCAATGCAAATACGTGTAACTGCATAATGTCGTTTTTCGAAGGGAGAGAACAATGCGACCGAGTATTACAGTAGGACAAAACATATTCAAATGATACCAGCTTCGATAAATCATCTTGTCTCCCAAAGCTCAAATTATGGAGGCGGCTGAATTTACGATATTCAATATTGAGTGCCGCGGTGGCATCGGCAATTTACAATTTCATGATACAGTTACTTAATCATTAAATCCACATTTAGAAGTCTCCAAGTACATAGATTGATTCAACCAATCATAGATCAGCCGAGCAAGAAGTCTTTGCACCTGTATTTTCGTGGCTATCGGCACTCAAGCCAAACAAGTCATCGACGAAAGAAAGCAGAGCAACCGACATAGCGTTTGCACACTGATCGTGCATCTTTGCTCTATCTTCATCATTACCATTGCCAAATCTAATCATTCTTGGAATTTCAGCCTGTACAGTATTCATTTTAAGTTGACCAATTTTTGCTCTCCAGTCCACGAATTCATGTTGTATCATCGTATAACCTCCGGAAAAGTATCGACATGACGCTTTACTACCAATCTTTGTAAGCCCACACCAATGTGGATCTTTCGCAACACTTGCAGGATCAGGGAATTCTGAACTTGGAATTCCTGCCCCAAGGTATTCTGACAATGTGGAATCCTCACTACGAGTATTTCTGAAAGCAGCATAAAAACGAGAACCAATGCTCATTGGGCCCCGTATTAAAGAATCCAAATCTTTACTGCGTAAAGAACTTGCATGAGTGAAGGTACTATTGGCGAAATCATTGACATCCGCGTTGAGAAAATTTCCAGGTATTCTATACCCCCAGTGAATAAACGGTGGAGGACCTATTGTCCCATCTTGATCACTGCGCCAATCATTCTTGCCAGCATAACCGTGGAGATCAATCAAAAGTCCTTTTATGCCCTCAATATCTTCATCCGCTTGGGTTTTTCCTCGAGCAGTTCCATATGTGCTCTTGATTTTCAATTGCGCAATGGAAATGTAATCATGGTAAGCAAACCATGCTTTTTCTGCAATAGGATCGCCTTGCGCCGCAGAATCTTTGAGGCGGTTAGCATCTAGTTTGGATCGATGCAAGTGCATAATAATAAAATAGGGAACCTTTGGAGATTGTTCCACCACTTTTGCAGCCAATCTGAATCCGATCTCTCCTGTATACATGTCCGATATGGTGCTGAAGCTGGTCAGTCCCCCTTTCAAGCAATAAGGACAATCCCTTGAACGATCTGGTATATATTCTGGTTTATAACCACCTCCATGCCCGACAGCAATGACAAGAGGGGCAGCATCTTGAATATTACGAGGTCCCAGCAGCTCGACTAATGCGTCTCCATCGTGTGTAAATGTTTCAAGTACGTGAAACCCATTAGCGTCAAGAGACAAATCTGAGAAAGATGAAAGGGCTGGAGAACAATCAGCAGGATTGTGAAGTGGGGTTATTATCTTCGCTTGCTCGGCTTCATGCGAATCGCATTGTGCGGTCAGGCTCATGAATATTGTTATCGCAATAGTTTCATCGCCAGTCGCCAGTCGAGTGTCCAGTGTCCAGTGTCGCCCGAGATTTTGCCAAAAATCGAGATTTCCGTCTGTTTTCTGTCCTTTTATCCGCTCTTGACTAAGGTATTTGCAGGATCTCTTCCATCCTGTTCGAAGAGAGGCTATGCAATGACGTTGGAAATGAAATAATATCCGTTCCACTTCCCAACCCGTCGGAGACAGCTCGCTTGGAAATAACCACCAACAAACAGAAGCCATCGGCGAATGCCAATGAGCATCACCAACGACATGGTTCATTCTTTCAAGCAAGCTGATTGAACAGGTAGTCTA
>Ga0209712_10004685_pt1 | contig 10828 bp, 9 predicted proteins | sample ArcOceMetagenome_FD_187443 | JGI IMG/M metagenome (GOLD analysis project Ga0209712, IMG submission 187443) | Marine eukaryotic phytoplankton communities from Arctic Ocean - Arctic Ocean - Greenland ARC118M Metagenome (SPAdes) (version 2) | ecosystem: Environmental > Aquatic > Marine > Oceanic...
TGGATCCTACATGCAAGGAGAAGTTGATTGATGGGGGTAATGTATGCTTCAGCCGCGGAGGCAATTGTTGCATGTGGTACGCTCTTCTTCTTGGTGGTGAGAGCTTTGACAAGGTAATCCCTGGAGGAATTTGCTGATTTCAATACCTTCTGAGTTGCAGGGTGTGTTCCTACAGTGTGGAATGATTGAAGGAAGTTGATGGATGTGGCAGCCTTGTGAGAGACAGTAGGACATCTGAAGCGTAGCACAGTGGAGGTGAGCCTGATCAAGCTGTCAGGGTGAGATAAATCGGGTCCAACTTTTTCGTCCATTGTAAGTTCTAAGCGTTATGTGTTCCTTTCTTGATGATGAATGAGTTTATGTGTAGGAACTCTTTTTGTTCTTTATGCTTTATGTAAACAACTTGAAAATGCCAAATGCGTTGGATTATGATATTGGATCGTAAATCGTAAAGAAGAAGGCATCTTTGACGAGAATTAATGGCCTCCTCTTCGCTAAAAAGTTCAAAGTAGTGGGAAAGATGAAGACCCTTCCGAAAGAAAGATGACTGACCCACTGACTGACCCCTGACCCATGACAACTGACAACTCTGAACTCTGCACACAAAAAGAACAAACAAAACACAAATATAACCTCAATCTTATTACAAAAAACATGAGCGGTGAGCACACTTTAGTCCTACATCTTATTCACAGATACGTTTCTATAGTTTTGTGTTGAACCATCCATCCATGGCATGCAGAATGGAAGTTCAGACCTATCGGCAGCACAGGATCCATGATCTTGTAATCGCCTTCTGGCATTTAAAATAGTTACCTCTTGTTCTCGCTGTTGAACAACATGTTCTCGTCTTTCCATGGCAAAAAGTTCATTACATAGAACATATACCCATCGACTCACACCTAAACCAATCACTACTCAATATCACCAGGCCGTGGAAAAGGAGGCAAAGGATTAGGAAAGGGAGGAGCCAAGCGTCATCGCAAAGTCCTCCGTGATAACATCCAAGGAATCACCAAACCCGCTATCCGCCGTCTTGCGCGTCGAGGCGGTGTCAAACGTATCTCTGGACTCATTTATGAAGAAACTCGTGGAGTGCTCAAAGTTTTCTTGGAAAATGTAATTAGAGATTCTGTAACTTACACAGAACATGCGCGAAGAAAGACTGTAGTTGCCATGGATGTCGTTTACGCTTTGAAGAGGCAAGGAAAGACCTTGTATGGTTTTGGTGGCTAGAGCTACTACTTATTACGCAATCCGAAGACGACATTTGTGTTCTTCCTGCAACCACCACAGTGGCACTTTGGCGGGGAAGTCATCAGTGCAACAAAACAAAGGGATGAGTGAAATCGAATCGTGGCACTCAAACATATTTCAGTACTGTTTAAATTTCAGAACAAATTGTATTGCAGTATTGACTCTCAAATCATTCTTGACTTTCAATTTCGTTTATATAGTTTTTATGATTCCGCTAACTTATTTAAGCTTCAACTGGCTGGTTCTTCCAGAACTCGGCATCTGGGTACATTTTAACGGTATCAGGGACCTTCAAGGAAGCTCCATCCAACCATGGGAACTTCTCACTACGAATAGTCTCGAAAGCACTGATTTTATCATCTTTCACCATGGTAAGACCAATCTGATCAAGTCCATTGACAAGGCAGTTCTTTTTGAATGCATCAATCTCAAATGTGAAGCTCTCTCCGTTTGGCCTAGTAACCGTCTGGTTAATAAGGTCAACAGTGAGTTCGGTTCCAGGAGTTGCAGTATCCGCAAGGAGGACCTCAACCTGGTCACGGGGCAAAGTGAGAGGAAGCATTCCATTGTTAAAGCAATTGTTGTAGAAAATATCAGCAAAAGAGGTACTGATGATACAACGGATTCCCATATCGTTGATGGACCAAGGTGCGTGTTCGCGAGAAGATCCGCATCCGAAGTTGTCTCCAGCAATGAGAATATTGGTGACACCCTTGTATCCATCCATGTTGAGAATAAAGTCATCCTTTTCATCTGCAACTTCTACTCCAATTGTTGCAACAGCCTCTGCGTTGTTGTATCTAAGCTCTGCAAATGCTGCGAATCCAAGTCCAGATCTATTGATAGTCTTGAGGAACTCCTTGGGAATAATCATATCAGTATCGATGTTCATAATATCAAGAGGTGCTCCAACTCCGGTGATAGATTCAAATTTAGGAAGTCCAGGTGCGGAAGCTTCTCCACTATCGGCTCCTTTGTTTTTCATGTAAGGAGCAGGGGGGTTAATGCATGCCCCAGCGTTCTCGTATTGCTCAGTTTTGAAAACGTTGCTCTGGCTAATCTTTGTCCTAGGATCTGAACTCTCGTCTCCAAGGAAGGGGAACTTTCTAATATCAGCAATACCTCCATTGACAGCAGCAGCAGCAGCCATAGCAGGAGACATAAGATGGGTGCGTCCACCGTTACCCTGACGTCCCTCGAAGTTACGGTTGGATGTGGATGCACAACGTTCCTGGGGCTTGAGCTTGTCAGGGTTCATGGCAAGACACATAGAGCATCCGGGCTCGCGCCAGTCGAATCCAGCCTCTACCAAAATTTTATCGAGACCCTCCTCCTCTGCCTGCTTCTTCACAAGTCCAGATCCAGGAACAACCATTGCGTCAACTCCCTCGGGCACCTTTCTTCCGAGAGCAATTGCAGCAACAGAACGAATGTCTTCAATACGTCCATTGGTACAAGATCCAATGAAAACCTTTGAAATAGGTTCACCTTCGATCTTTTGACCACCCTCGAGTCCAATGTAGTTCAAAGAACGCTCAACGGCCTTCTTACGAGCTTCATCGTTCCCAGTTGCATCAATCTTAGGAACGTCTCCATCAATAGGCATGACATCCTGAGGGCTGGTTCCCCACGTAACAGTAGGAGCAATATCAGATGCTTTGACAACAACAGTTTTGTCGTATTCGGCATCCTCATCAGATACAATACTCCTCCAATATGCAACTGCCTTCTCCCATTCCTCTCCACTGGGGCTCATTGGGCGTCCTTTAAGGTAATCAAAAGTGATATCATCAGGAGCAATCATTCCAGCACGAGAACCTGCCTCGACAGCCATGTTAGAAATAGACATTCTAGCCTCCATGGAGAGGGACCTAATGGCATCTCCTCCGAACTCCATGGTGTAACCAGTTCCTCCAGCAGTTCCAATAAGTCCGCAAACATGAAGAATGATATCCTTTGAGGTTACTCCATCGGTGAGATCACCATCAATACGAATAAGCATATTCTTTGACTTGGTCTGAGCAAGAGTCTACGTTCGGATAAAAAGTCAGTAAGTCATTACCGCACAAGTCGATTGCTCACAAAGTACAAACATGATGCATACATACCTGAGTCGCCAAAACGTGCTCAACCTCACTAGTTCCAATTCCGAAAGCCAAGGCACCGAAAGCTCCATGAGTAGCAGTGTGACTATCTCCGCAAACACATGTACATCCTGGAAGAGTAAATCCCTGCTCAGGTCCAATAATATGCACAATTCCTTGACGCTCATCAGCCATTCCGAAGTACTTGAGACCAAAGTCCTTTACGTTTGTTTCCAACTGCATAACCTGAGTGCGGGAAGCGGTCTCTTCAATAAATGAGGCGATATCAACAAGTCCAGAACGATCCTCGGTAGGTACGTTGTGATCGACGGTGGTCAAAGTACAGTCAGGACGACGTACTCCACGCCCAGCCATACGAAGTCCCTCGAATGCCTGAGGAGAAGTGACTTCGTGGACAAGATGTCTGTCAATGTAAAGAAGAGAAGACATGCCGTCGTCATCAACTACGTGATCATCCCAGATCTTGTCGTAGAGAGTGCGTCCTGCATTAAGAGCAGATCTAGAAGCAAATGAGCTGGTAGATGGCGTGAACGCATCCGTCTGAATAGTTGCAAGGGAAAAGAGAGCTGCAATAGCAGCATTAGAAGAAAACATGATTTCCTTCACTTCCAATCAAATACTAGAAAAAATGATCTTGTGCGTGGAGAGTTGACATGAAAAATCGTGTCGCTGTTGGTGGTCTGACGGTCCTTCAGTGCAGGTACTGTAGAGGGGGGGCCACTAAAAGGATTCTTGGGGTGAGATCCAAGTTCATAAAGTTAAGAGAGGACCCCACAATGTGTCACCGCTGTACAAGTGCGATTGGTTAAAAGCCCTGTCTGTCGTCACCAGTTCACAGAAGTTTTTGTGAAGGTACGTAGAAAGATTGTGTTCTTTTGGTGCGGATGCATCTTCACGAGGTAAATTGAATGTACAATGTACAAGTATGCTACAAAGTCCTGAAAGGAAACGGGGGGTTATCGCCCTTCTATGTATAAGAAATCCAAGAATCGATTAATAATTTTAAAGTAGAAAACGATCACGTGAAACATATATTTTAAAACTTATTGATATTAATACTAAACGTATGTGTGAACTTTCTTTGATTTGGATTTCGGCTTTGAACTCTTCTTTGTCTTTGCTGTCTTCGTTGTTTTGTTGCCACTCATATTCTTCTTCGGCGAAGATTTCGACTTCGACTTCTTATGTGATTTACCATCTTTCGCATCATTGTAACGCCTATACATGTTCATATCCAAATCGTTCGCACCTTTCTTCTTTGCTAATAGTGCAGGGAATACAAGCATGATGAGAAGGACTGCAACAAAGGCAATGGCCATGACAATCAATGCTTTACCGAATAACGGCAGCCCTCTACCACTCTTTCTACTATTGTAACCACTGTAACTCTTGTTGCTATTCTTGTTGTAATTGTTATAGCTGCTGCTGCTGCTGCTGCTTCCATTATTGTAACTGCTGCTACTGCTGCTGCTGCTGCTGCCGTTGAAATAAGAGTATTTGCTGCGGTCTTTATTGTAGTTACTGTTCGCGTAGTTCGAGGCGTTGTTTCCGTAGTATCCATAGGAGTTCTTATTATTATTGCTAAGGCCTCGAAGGTTCCCCCATTTTGTAGGTTCAGAAGAAGATTCTGTTATTTCAGGCACATCGATAGGTTCAGAGGCAGATTCTGACATTTCAGGCACATCTATAGACTCTGACGAATCATCCGGATTGGCGAATGTAAATGAAATGTTCTTGCTTCCGAGGAGAAGGCTCCAAAGTAGAATGTATATTATTGACTTGCTTCCAGTTGTTCCTCTCATGGCAGTATTGTAATTGATGTTGTAGACGCGAAGGCAGTGTTCGATATGTTCGGGTGTATGATCTTTCTTACAGTTGAACCGGGAGGAGTAGTGACAGGTGAAAGTTGATATTGAAAAATGTGATCTTCATGCGTTGAATGATAAATGATACTGATCGCACAATGACATTATATATTATATTCGCCGATTCGACAATAATATGAGAATTTTAGCCTAAATGAACAGACAAGGGTGGTGTGCAAGAATTTGGTGACATCTCATTTTTCACCGAACGTCTCAGTGGTGTTCAAGCGTTTGGTGTCATTTTTCACCAAACTTGAAAACGTCTACAAACAATCCCTCTTACTCCAGATTTCCCGAATACAGATGCGCTTATAACGGCACACCCCTATTGCACAAACAAATTGTGTCCTTATAGCGGCCGACACTTATAAAAGACGTCCTTATAGCGAGGGATTGTATGTATACATTTTATCATTATTCAAGTATCTTCAATCTATATTTTCCAAATTTGGAAATTTGACTTTGTTCGTTTTGATAATATTGCATATTATTAAAAATATTTGGAGAGTTAAAAAAACAATGACTTCCACTCAACGACGCCTCCTCCTTACATGTTGCTGCCACTCTGCTGGTACGTCTTGAATTTTCACGTTCGGAAAACTGGGAAAGTTCCCTAACAACCTGAGGTAAAGCTGTTTAGAGCACGCCCGTTGAACCTGACCCAACAGCATGCCATCTACCTGGCCATTGTCACAACATTGACGAAATACAGCCTCCACAATTCTTTCAATCCTCACTTTATCCGATTCCTTCTGCATCAGATTTGCACATGTTTGAAAGAATGCGCCGTAAACAATATTTAAACGATCCTTAGAATCGGCAGTAACTACAGCTTCTTCCAGGACAATGATGGCAGTCCTTAGTGCAGTGTTTCGCACAGATGGTGTGCCATGAGTGAAGGAGCAAGCATTCATCACACTGCTGTATGAGAAAGAATTTAGTTGGATATCGGGTTTCTCCTTCAGTTTTGTCAACACCTCAAAAGCTTGTGTTGCTTTGTTTGGATCTTTGCTTCGTGCTATCGCTGTGATGAGAGTGTTGTAGGTATAGACATTTGCTGACACCCCTTCGAATCCAGATGCTGAAAGAGTTTCCATCCACAGAATAAGTTCCTCTACTTTCTTCACTGCTTTCGACTGCCCTGACTTCGACCAGGCATCACAAACAGATGTGAATGAGATCGTGTTAGGTTTTACGTTTTTATTTCCTTCCTCCATTTGAGCAAACATCCATTTGAGTATACTTTCGGCCTTTTCAGCCGAACCCACTTCTTTCGACCTTGAATATGCTTTGATTACAGTAGCGAAACAAACTGTATTGGGGGCGACATTTTTGTTACCTTCTTCATACAGTTTTTCCATCAATTTGAGGACTTGTTCGGCTTCTTCAGCTGCGCGGGCTTCGGGACTATTTGCAAGTGCATTTAGAACAGATGCAAATGAAAACGTATCTGGGCAAATGTCGGGATATTGCTCGGTTAATGATTGCATTTCTTTGAGCAAATCTTGAGCGCGAGCTGATTGAGGAAACGGGAAGAAGATGGAATAAATCAGTTGTGTGATTTGCAACACAATCCGATTCGTGTCAACTTTTGTTGCTTACCTGCTGCACCTTTCTCTTTACTTTTACTCCATGCATCGAGGACAATATTAAATGTGATCGTGTTCTAGGCAAAAGTTTAGTGTAGAGGAAGTGTTAGTGCCAGTGATGCAGAATAAAGAATTATTAATGTCTCAGCACACACACGTGTACTCACTGGCTTGACTTTCGAAGTACCATGCTTGCTTTCACTGAGCATGGAACGAAGAAGCCTTTCAGCTTTTGCTGCTGAATCTTCTTTGCCGGATTGTACTTGTGCGTGCAATAGGGCGTTGTATAGGCCACTATCGAGGTTGGTCTCAGTTCGGTCCTCTTCAAGGATTCTCATAAAATCGTCCATCAACTTTTCGCTATCGTGGTCATTTTGCTTAGCAAGACTAGTAATAATACTTGTGTACGACACTGCGTCGGGGACTAAATCGGGACGACTGCTGATCTTTCGTAGATTGTTCATTTCATTCAATAATGCCAACGCCCTGTGTATGGAACCCTTTTCTTGGCTTTTTGCCCACGCGTTAATAACTGCAATGAGTGTAAGAAACGAAGTAGCGTAGATAAGAATTTGAAGCAATAGACGGTACCTGCCTTAGCTGACTTACCAGAGTTGTAACATTTTACATCAGGTTTCAAACTTGTGTTTCCCTCTGCATATGCTTGTTCGAGGATCCTAAGGAGATCTTCAGCCTTTTGAGCCGATCCTTTCAGTTTGCTCTTCGCAAGGGTATTGATACATATTGTATAACTTAATAAATCTGGCTCGATATCGTTTTCGAGCATACGTTGCATAAGATCTTGTGTTCTGGAAGCGGCTTCTTTTGTATTGCTATTCATGTACGCAGAGAGGACAGAATTGTACGAAACAAGGTCGGGTACAATATTTTCGCCCTCGGTTCCGTCCTCCATGTTACTAAGAAGAGATTCTGCTCGTTTCCCAATATCACTTTCAGTCCAATTTCGCTTACTTTGAGTGGACCTTGAATCATTCGCAATTGCATTCAGCACGGCGTTGTATGTTACTACATCAGGCCTCGCTTGTTCATTACTCCCGTCACGATAAACTGTCTTCATTGTATCTAGCATTTCCATTGCCTTGTATCCACTATCATCGACCTTGGATAGCGCACTTATCATTGTATTGAAGTGAATTTTATTCGGTCTAATATCCTTCCATCCTCGACTTTGATACATATCCTCCATCCATTTTAAAATTCTTGATACCTCGCTAGGATTGCCTCGTTTTGCAAGTGAATCCAGTAGTGGTGTCATTGTCACTTGTGAAGGCAAGAGGTTTTTCTCCTCCATTTTCAATAGCAATGGTTCCACTGCACCTACGATATCACTACTCTTTTCGAGCCATCTTGAAGACGAGAGGATTGCTTTCAGCGCTATGCTAAAACTTGCCTGATCCATAGGTGCACCATATTCTGATATCATTTTTTCAACCATGTCGGCAGCGAGCTGGCTAGATTCTGATCGGCTGCACAGTGTGTTCAAGGCAGCGTTGAATATATGTCTGTTCATGGTGACGAGATTGTTTCCGTTGATTTCTTGTTCGGTCGCCTTTTGCAGTAGGTTTGCAACAAACTCAACTAATGCATTGTCGTCCATTGAAGGGATGTCCTTGACAGCATCAAGTAGTAATGCATAGCTCCGCCCAACGGGTCTTATTTTCTTTGATTTCGATGCAATGAAGTGCTCCTCGAGCGCCTCAAGGACGACACACGCCTTGTCAAACAAATTGCTATTCTTACTTTGTACCATGCATTTGATGGCACTGTGACACAAAGCATGGTCGACAATGATTGGATATCCATGGATGGGCAATAGAGAATCTTGATTTGGGTCGAACAAATTATCTTCAATCATCAGCCGTCTAAATAAAGCCCATGCAAGCTCTCCTCTTTGTTCACAGACTGGCGCATCCAAATCTTTTTTATGCATGGAGTGCGCTAGCTCGTTAAGCGCTTGACATGCCTCCCTCACTTCGACTTCTTTCATGCCCCCTAATTTGATCTTGTCAATGGTTGCCGATATGGAATCTATCCTGAGAACAGACGCATCTTTCGAACTTTGACTTCCTTCATTTCTATCATTATTATGTTCATACTCATTCACTACGATTTTGATGTTTTGAACTTCTGAGAAATATCTGTAACCAATATCTTGACGGCGTTGCCTAAGGGCCGGTGATTCACTTAAATAATAGTTTGAGCGCGGCTTCTTCAGTTGCCTGAAAAGATTCGATCGAAAAGAGTGCATCATCGAATACTTTGATAATACAAATCGCAAGATTATTGTTGAATCTGACAATAAGTTGTTTATTAAAATTCGAAAATGATCACTACTCTCAAGTTTTGTTGGTTTTGTGTCCCTTCTTGCTTTGTCCGTTGTCTCCATCTCCACTCATTTTTGCGTCTTTTCTTGGACTAATAAACCGTTCTAAAACGTTCTCATTTTCATTCACTACTACTGTGTAGATTCTTCGAAAAGACGCATCTGATTATGACAAGCTGAGAGAGGAGCACATGGTGATAAACGTAGAATGCACAAACAAAGGAAGTGGGCACTGCTCACATTCCTCTGACATATTGAATATATTGAGATTCCAATCTTCATACCTGTCTCACTTGTTTTATTATCACTTCAAAATATGTTTCTTTGTTTGATTTCACCAGACGCGCGACAACTGAGGCCCTTCCCTCCGCGCCACGCGAAGACTTTGTATCGAACCTCGCTTGATCAAACCAAGCATTTGGATATTGTGCTGTCCTCAATAGGTTCTATTTGAGTATATCAATCATCGCAATGGAGGATCCAAGCAAAGCAACCTCTTGCAATCATCAGAGATCATCACCAAATGCTGCCCTAAATGACCCACCTAGCAAAAGGCGAAAGTCCTCAATGCTTGATACTCCTGGTTACCCAACTCCTCCTCCTCAAAACAGAGGAGTGTTAAAGGCAGTAAACAAATTGATGAAGCTAGTGAAACGCCATCCCCAGTTTCATTCGAAACTGGAAGGGATGTTAGAAGTTGAGGTTTCCGCTGCCGTCAAAAAGGAAAAAATGAAGGTTCTTGTCAGATCTACGGTCTTTCAAATGACTCCCTCAAGCACTTTTTGGATTTGTCGGTGAGAAGCAGTATGGCTTTGTTGCATAGATTCCATCAAGCTTATCTTGAAACGTTTCAAAATGAAACATGGACCAGCATAAAAAACGCTGTAGTGCCTGCTGTGTCCTGCACCAAACTGTGCCTTGACGCAGAGATGCCGCATTGCACTACATGTACTCGTGCAAAAAAATATTCAAAACAGCAGCAAGTGATGGGAAGTTGGAAGTATTGAAATGGGGAGAGAAAATTGGTTATGAGTTGGACACTATGTTGGACGAGGACACAAATGCAGATGCAGCGTTGCATGGGCATCTCGAGGTAGTGAAATACCTGAGAAAGCTTGGCATTTCGTGGGATGAAAGGATTTGTGCAAATGCTGCTGAAGGCGTTCACCTTGAATTGCTGAAATAGGCAAGGGCGAATCAATGTCCATAGGATGAAGATACGTGCATGAATGCGGCCGAGAATGGTCACCTTGAATCACTGAAATGGGCAAGGGCGAATCAATGTCAATGGAATGAATGGACGTGCACATTTGCAGCCGAGAATGGTCACCTTGAATTGCTGAAATGGGCAAGGGTGAAGCAATGCCCATGGGATAAAGGTACGTGCTCCGGGTTGCTGAGAATGGTCACCTTGAATTGCTGGAATCGGCAAGAGTAAATCAATGCCCATGGGATGAAGAGACGTGCAAATGCAGCCGAGAATGGTCACCTTGAATTTCTGAAATGGGTCAGTGAAAATGGTTGTCCTTGGGCGAAAACACGTATCTGGAACAAGGGGCATGTGTGGGGATCCTGTTTAGATCCGTTATTTAGACGAGGATGCCCTCACCCAATGTATGAAGGATAAAAATGAGTATTAAATGGAAGATTGACGGAATCAATAATGCA
>Ga0209712_10004687_pt1 | contig 10826 bp, 10 predicted proteins | sample ArcOceMetagenome_FD_187443 | JGI IMG/M metagenome (GOLD analysis project Ga0209712, IMG submission 187443) | Marine eukaryotic phytoplankton communities from Arctic Ocean - Arctic Ocean - Greenland ARC118M Metagenome (SPAdes) (version 2) | ecosystem: Environmental > Aquatic > Marine > Oceanic...
AAATCCTAAGGCTTTAGGAGATTTTCGTCGAGATTTTTTCCGAGAATTGTCCTAAGGCTTTAGAGAAATCCTAAGGCTTTAGGAGATTTTCGTCGAGATTTTTTCCGAGATTTTCGTCGATATTTTTTCTGAGAATTGTCCTAAGGCTTTAGAGAAATCCTAAGGCTTTAGGAGATTTTCGTCGAGATTTTCGTCGATATTTTTTCTGAGAATTGTCCTAAGGGTGTGCCGTCAAGGTTCGAGATTTTTTCTAGAAATAATCCTAAGGCTTTAGAGAAATCCTAAGGGTGTGCCGTCAAGGTTCGAAAATATTTCAGAGAATCCTAAGGCTTTAGGAGATTTTTCCCGAGAATTTTTCCTGAGAATTGTTGACGAATTGTCCTACGGCTTTAGAGAAATATTCGTTCTGATTTGTACTCCTAAAGTATTTTTTTATTAAAAAAAATGGACATTTGTTAAGTTATTTTGTTTCTATTTGTCTGGCGAGTACTGCATATTTACTTTTGTTTCCGTTGTATGTAGTGTCCAGGACCCAGCATCCAGTTTTTGGATGAGGCTGACTTAATTGTTTTTGGAATTCTGCCCATGAGGTGGCAGCTGGCTCATCATTAATTTTGGTGACAACGGCACCTGCATGCACAGCATCAGTAGCATATGCTGATGATTCTGGTGAAACAGACTCTACAACTACTTTGAATTCATGTCTCTTAGCACCGGGTGCCATATACTCCAATAGGTTGAACATGCCAACATGGTGAAGTCTTAGAGGTGCAAAGAAAATCCCTTGTACTTGAGCTCTTTGTTGTTTTTCAAACCTTCCTTCATCACAGAAAGCGTATGATTGCCGTATATTTGGTAATTCTTCATATGTCGGTTCTCTATTTATCATTTGAATTTCTGTTGGATCGGATCCTTGGCGAAGTATCGACAAGTTGATGGTACCGTTGATTGCTGTATCGTTACATAAATCTCTCAAAGACATGGGTAGGTCTCTTTTCCCAGAGTACCATGTACCTGCTGGTGATAATTCAGCTGTGTTTTCTGTAGATTCAAATTTGTAGACAATATCTCCTTCCTTACCACCTGCAAGACTGTATAGTGAATTTGGGGCTACGTCTGTGACAATGACACCTCCTGAAGCCATCCATTTCCCGCCTGGAGCTCTTGGACATTGATAATGTAATAATAGATCCGCATTGAAAATGGGTTTTGAAGTAATGCCTATTTGTGGTGAATGGATGTGTGACGGTGGTGGTGGTAATATCCGAATCATGGATGGACGTGTTTCTGGTTCTGAAACGGATGTTGTCATTTCTCTCACTTTGGACCATCTTCTCTTTGATTTCCATTCGAGGAGACCGTCCCAATCTTGTGTTCCTGCAAAGTCTAGGACTTTTGAAAGTAATTCGGGTCCGCCTCTGTGCATATGTTTTTCGCCTGGTTGAAACACGTGTCTTCCTAGCCATGCCTGGAAACTTCTTGGTTTTCCTTGTGCGAGGCCGCCTAATGTGTAGTCTGTCCATGCATTTTCAATTCTAGAGTTGGCAATAGTTTGACATTCTTGTGGGCTTAAATGTGATAGTAAGGACTGGGCAGCAGTTGGATTTTTTGTCTGAATGGACATTTTTTTTAGCATGTCCATGACTTTGCCTTCCCTCGCATATCGACTTTTCAACGGAGCCAATAGTGTCGATAGTACACGCTGCACTGTATTTGAATGAATAAACCCATTTTCTCCATCAACGTTTGCACCGGTGAGTTTAAAAGTGTTAATACCAATGACGCTATATTTGGACGGTATAAAGTAGTGCAATCCTTCAATTTGTTTCTGATTGTGCACTTCTCGCGAGCACATCAGGGGACCACCTGAATTACCACCATTGATCAATGCCCCTGAAAGTCCGCGAATTTCACCATTCAGGTGCACACAACCTTGGTACTTGCCACTCGTAAATTGCTGATCCACCAAGCCAAGTGGATGACCGACTGCATGTAGATCTGTACCCGTTCTCAGCTGATCAGAATCTTCAAATCCTAGTGCCGGTATATGATCCAGTCCGTATCGTTCGTTTAAAGAGCGTTTTAAGAATTGTGCAACTTGTGGTTCTACTTTTAACAGTGCAAGATCTCTGTCATGACATACGGCAACAACAGTCACTGGCAAGGCCTGATGTTCAATGTAAGTTGTCATGATTTTGACGACTGGTGAATTTGTCACTACATGCGCGTTTGTTAATAGGAGACCTTCTTCTAGGACATGTACTCCGTCAACTGCTAAGAAAAATCCAGTTCCGATTGCTTTTGATCCTCCTGGACCATCGACATGTGCGGCTATGATTCGAACAACCTCTGGTAAATATCCCATAATTATCCTTAGTCATATCCTTTATATACCGAACTTTTTCTGAGTGCGTCTTGCACACATTCAACAATGATAAAAAAAAATAACCTATATACAATTCATGTTTGTGACAAATTGAGAATGCCTTTTCGTCAACTTGTTCAAAAGAATAGTCTGCTTAAAAAGGCACTGCATAATTCATATTGTCGTAAAGAACTCGCAAAACTTCGACAGGAACTGTTGGTCATAATAAAAAAAATGGATAGTATTGGCAGCAGTGATCACACGGAGTTCAAACAACATATTGAGATCTTATTGCATCGGAAAGATCAACTTCAATCAATGTTCAGGATTAAATAGAAATACATATAAAGGTTCACTATTATAGTTTGAAATGTTGGTCAAATTGAATGTTGGAGGCACTGTCTACTGGACCACTGTTGAAACGCTGAACAATAGAGGGGGAAATATGCTGACAGCACTTGTGGCACATCCGAATCCTTCTAAAATGATTGATGGAGGTTATTTCATTGACCGAGATCCCCTGGTATTCCGATGGATACTGTTATATTTGAGAGGTTCTAATATTCTACCACTCCGAAGTTCTACAGATTTGTGGCTTTTGCGCGAAGAGGCTGAGTATTTCGCAGTGGATGGCCTTTCAACACGCATCCAACATATTCTTTCGCCGAGTTTCAAGAAAAAAGACCATGTTATGGTTCGAGGTACCAAATGTACCATTGTCGATGTGGCAAAGAATGGTTATATTGTGACACGTCAGGGTAAACAGTGCAATATTTCATCGGCTGAGAATGTAGAACCGACCGTAATTGAACAGGGTGATTTGGTGATGGCATACTTCAGATTAAGTGGTAAACGTGTCAAAGGTATTTGTATGTCAATTGAAGACAAAAATTATACAATTCAATTTGACGGACAAGAGACTCAAGTTTCATGTCCAAGTTCTGGAGTTCGTTTTTAACTCCGAAAATTAATATATAACACTATTTCTCTAAGGATGAATGAAAAGCATATTTTTTTTACTTGTTATCTGTCTATTGTGGACTTATAGTTTTTATCATCATTTTATTGCAGAGTCACCTCAAACAACCATGATAGCTTTTGTTGGTTCTCAACATTCGCAGTTATTTGCTTCTATATTTGATGGATATGGTGATTTATGGGCATTTGGACATCGCAGGCGGAGATCTCTCAAAATAAGATTCGAAAAGAAAGGAACGCAATTTGATTTTTTTCTAAAGTCCAACTATCAACACATGTTAGTTGTCCAACAACTTGTACATCTCCCGATGATGTTTGATTCGGAGATAGTGGTTCAGTATCGACGTGAAAACAACACTGTGGCCACTCTATGGCCGCGTAGTGTGGCGGTTATGTCCCGGTCGTCTGAGTGGTTAGAGGTACATTCTGAGAAAATATACATTGCATGAAAAATTATTTTTTGATAGTACATCCGACGAGAACTTTGTCTTTGTCAAAAACCCAATTCATTTTGTTGTTTTTCAATTCTTCAAATGATTGTGGGTCCATGAGAACTGGTAATGGTTTTAGAATTTGTAACCAGTTTTCGACGTCTGCTGGATCTTCCGATTTTAAGGAAAAGACGTGGAATTCTTGTTCCCCTCGCTTTGCAAACCTTTTTGATGGATTAATTTTATTCATATAAATATTCTCTTCCCCTTTGTCGTCAGATTTGTCGGTAGTAGAAATAGTTGACATTGGATGTTCACTGTTAAACTTTGGGTATATGTATTAGAATTTTTATAAAAAAATAGGATTTAATTTCCTTCTTTTACACAAGTGATCAGGGAATTACTGGGACGCCAATCAATAGGCATCCATTTATAACAAACTCCCTTATCCACCAAACTACATTCCGTATTATATTGGGCAGATGATTGTTGACCAGAATTAGTACCTGACCAGTCGTCAAACGGTGACCAATCAAGTCCTTCCGAGGTCATATCTTTGTCATTGCCGATCCATGTTTCTGTACCACACATTGTGGCAGATCTCCGTCCGTTTTGTGAATTTTCCGAGCAGTATCCGTAAGCGGGACACTGTTCCTGTGTTCTATCGTTTCCAATACAGACGTTATCGAGAGGATTCCATGTATGGCTATTTTGTCGTACATTTGACCAACATGTGCATGTGCCATCTCCGCCTCTCCCCCAATTGCACCATCCTCCTCCTCCACATGCCAAAGTACAGAACCCGCGATGGCAAACAGGTTTTGGTTCCAACGAAGATTGTCCTTGTCCAAAGATATAGGACCCACCAGGCTGAAAAATATCGTCTACTTCTGAAGGTTTAATCATATCTGTATCATCACATCTGAGACAGAATTCGCCAAAGAAATTGGGTGCACATTCTGAGCAAGTGTGGTTCAGGGCTTCGGAATTGACCCCGACTGGCTCAGTGGCGTACCTTTTCACATAGGGTGCTAGCATCCAGGACGAAGCTCTGTCTAAAGCACAACTGCAAGAGCCATCACCATGAACACCCTGTGAACATTCCCCTCGACCAAGACCACCACAAGATTTAAGTCCAGGTCCTCCTGGGCATGTTTGACACGTTGGTCCCCAATGTCCTGAGGAACATAAATCACATTTGCTATCTTCATTAAAATCGCCGCACTCACAGAGATCGCCTGACCAAGCAATTATTTTGCTTGGATCCACAATACCGGTCTCTGGATTAATAAAAACTTGTTCTCCACATGTGCATCGCATTTGTAAATAGTCGCCAGAACGACCATATGATGCAGAACAGGTCCCTTTCCCACCCGAACAGATGGTGGTAGGATTCTGAGTCATCCAATCATATCCAGGGCAAAAATCACAACTCGGTGACAGCTCATAATGTTCTTTGATTCCAGTTTCTTGTAAAGGTCCGAAAAACTGCTGTTCACAGGCACAAATACCATCACCATGCCTCGATTCATCACAACAACCTCTCGTCACACATCGACCACCAACATATGTTTCGTTCTTTTCGTTGATATAGATGCTTGCATCAATGCAATCTTCATCCGTTGAACACAATGCACCGGAGATCTTGGCCTCCCATATCGAATTAATCGGTAATTCCAACCCTCGACACATTCCTTTACAATTACCAGACACTGTACATTCACTATCTGTTGTACACGGCTGGTATTCTGTATATGTGCAAGTATCCTGCCAAGATGGATTCTTCAGCTGGTGGGTGTCATCATCTTCACAGGTTCCTCTATTATTACATTGAACACCACGTATATCACCTAATAATTGCCAGTCGGAGACCAGTTTCGTATCATATTTTATTTGAATTCTTGTATGTTGCAACACCCTTGGATCATTCGGATCATAATTATACGAGGACTGCCATGTTTCACCCTCTTTGATTTGCATCGATTTAATATGTCCACCTTTTGAAAAAGAATCGGCCACACGTGTACCCTCAATAAGGGGGTTATTTTCTGTTAAGAGAATATGCGGCACATCATTTCCCCACGGACATGCCTTGCAATAATAGCCCCAATGATTTGGCAAACATTCATCACAGACATGACGATCATCAACAGCAATAGTTTGAGGGAATAATTCAGAGGAATGTTGCCACGGATGCCATCCACTGTCACAGGAGGAGCAGTCTTCACCAGTGTAACCTATGTCGCAGTCTTGGCATTTTTCGCCAGTATAACCTGTTTTACACAGGTCACAACCGCCAAGGAGGCCAGCAGGTTCCGGTTTATGACGTTCGTCACAAGTCGCACACTTGTCACCAGCGAATCCAAAATCACAAGCACATCGTCCAGAACCATATTCACCGTCATCGCACACGCCATATAATCCACATTGACACGCCTTACACGATGGACCCCATTCGTTTGGTTGACAACCACATGGACCAAGCCTATACGGGTGTTTCCAAGTCATATATGTACCAACACACGCAGCTATTGCAGCGAAAATAAGAACCAGTGACATTGCAAACATTTTGGCTCCAGAAAAACGTACAGATCCGGATATTTTTTGGGAAATCAATATACTAATAATGAACGAAAGCCACATTAGTGCAATGGCATAACCGAAAATGATCCAGACCATCCCTGTTAACCACCCAGGAACTATTTCTGGACCCGTATAGCCACTTGCCGACATTTTCTGAAGACCATTGGCCATGAGCGCTATCCCTATCCAAATAAGAACAATGTTGATCATCTTGCGAATATTAGACTCATGCATTAATGAAGATGTTAGATGCACTATTTATACCAGAATATTGAACAAGACCAAACAAATGACAAAATATTTTGTTGTTCTTTCTTTAGCAATTACTATCGCTTGTTTTGGTCTAATATGGGCAGAAGATGCATGGTCTGATTTTTATCACTGGGGACCACCCTTTCAAGTAGGTTCCATTATTATCCACAACTGGTCACAGTGGGGAGTTTTTGTGGGTCTGCTCGTCTTATTTTGTGGGTCTCAAGTGTATCTTGAAGAAACCATTGGAAGAGAAACGGAAAGAAAACATACCCTCAAAATACCTTTCACATCCGAGGACATCTTTATTATGGCATGTTATAACTTTTATAAAGCTGCTGGAACTATACTACATATTTTAGTCGCCGTCACCAGAGTAGATGTGTGGCTACTTATTGCTTTTGTTGATACCATTGCAAGGGTTTGTATATGGAATTCGTGCTTGGACAATGGAAGAAAACAGAGATTATTTTATGGGATGATTTAAAACGACGAAAGTTACTGCCTTTATGGTGCCGTTGTAAACATAATCGAATAGGAGATATTTAAAAACGAAGAAATCTAAGTGTATATTAGGTGTATCTAAATGTCTGCAGTTTCACTTCGATCAGTCATCTCTCGAGTTGCATATTCATATGAAATTTTAGATGCTCCCTCAGGCAAAGAAACAGCACGACGACGAATTGTGCCAATCGTTACTTCCAATTTTCGGTTACGACAACGAATTCTCTGGAATTTAGTATTCAACGCATTCAAGGCAATCTCTGCCTCTGCTATATTTGTATCGAGCTTTCCAATTTCCGAAGATTTCTTGTGGCGCTTGTTTGTACGAGCAGTGTGACGCTCCTGACGCTTGCTCCAGACTTCAAATTTAGGGGTACGAATTGCTTTCGAGAGATCCAGTTTGCCACTCACAAATGGAATGGCTACAATCGTAAATTGAGGAACAATTCCACCCGTATACGAAAGAAACCCCTTACCCAATTTAAACGCAATGTCCTTACCTGTTCGTTTATGAACGCACTTTTTCTTGAAATGGATAGTAGGAGTCTTACCGTCCATAATAAAGACACACGATTTGTCACTAACACCGCCCTGCTTTCGTCGGACAAAATTCAAACCTTTTGTCTTGAAATCAGGTACACGCATTGGGACAAAGACAAAGACGCCATCCTTATTTGGCGCACTATTAAACAAGCAAATCTGCAACAAATAGGCCTTTAGATTGCTAAGGACAGGAGAATGACAACCAGGATACTGTTTAGACGCTGGCTCACAACGATAAAGGTCCTTCTTTTTTCCATTGTCAACCAAGTTCAACATTTCAAGTGTCTCAGGGATTTTTTCAAGGTCATTACGAACGAGTTTAGGAAGTTCAATGGTATGGATCGTCTTCTGTGGTGGATTCGACACGGCATCAGTCGGTAAACAGCTCCCAGTCTCCTCCCATTCATCAGAATCATAGTCAGAGACAGAAGTACTAGACATAATAGAAGACAAAGGAGATTATATTATAGAATATGTGAATAAATATTTTTCACTTAGTTGTAATTTAAGTGTTTTCCTGAATTTAGAATATCTCTGAAAATAGTCATCATGTTGACTAGGGTTTTTGGATATATAAAGACTTGACAAAAGACAGTCACAGACAAAATGTGTGGACTCAAAACAGTATTTAATATTACTATCATTATTTTGTCTATCGTATTACCCATCTACATACCAATATTACGACATTCCTTGTACATAGGTCTTGCATCCGGAATAGTGTCAATCATAACCCTTATCATGTGGCCATATTTTACTTTTAATATGCACCGAACGCCGCTATATGTCGAAGATATTGAACAATCAAACAATCAAACCCTAATTTGGTGGTTTAGACTATTATTGACTGTATCCACATCAGTCGGGTTGGGAATAGTGGTGGAATTTGCATGGGAAAGGTTTCATAACGACGACGACATCCGATTAGCAGAGGTTCTTGGGGTTTTTGGCGGGTTGATGACACTTTTCAGTAAAATACACATGATCACCGGTAATATATTGCTTGGATTTTTTGGATACATTAGCAAAAGAACACGGGTTGATATTTCGACTGCTGCATCCAATGATGATCTGTCTCTTGTACATTAAAAAGAATTCAAATATCATTTACAATTAAAGAAGACCAAGACGGCCCTTAGGACTTCTCTAAAATATTGTACTAGATCTAGACTATAATAACTTCTCTATTCTTTTGTCTCCTCATCATCCTCCTCCGAGTCCTCGGAAGAGTCCATATATAATTGCTGTAGTTGGAGTTTTTCTGCTGCAGTAAGGGTGCCTTTTTTTACACGTTCAATATAAGCTAATGTTTTTTGTCTGTCTTGGATCATACGTTCTGTGACGGAAAGCCACCTTTTTTTATCTTCATCGACATCTAGCGAGTTGGACACGAGCGCGGATGTTGTTGATGAAGTTTTAATATCGTCCAACAATTTGTTGATAACATTATCAGCTATCTGTTCAAAATCAGTCGTGAGCGTCCTGTCTAAAATCCTAAACATACTGGCTCCACGGGATCGGACATATTCTTCCCACATAGAAGTGATTAATATAACATCTTGTGGGTCTATTTTCCATGTCTGGTTGTTCCTAAAAATTTTGGTCACATCGTTATTCATATATTTTTCCGTATTGCGATTGGCAATATCAAACGAATCAAAGAAGATTGTTTTCAGATAATCAATATTGTCCCGACCCAGTGGGGCGCGCAGATAACGACATTTGTGCTGAACATCGTAATAATGACTTCTGCACTCTTCGTAAATATCTGTGAATCCTTCTACTTCGTCGTCATCCAGCACGGGGAACCCCACTGGAAATATCTGATTTAATGTGTATCTTTGATGTTCGTATGTTAACTTGTACATGTCATACAAATCAACCAAATTGTCGTTTATACCCCTTGTCTCGATTTGGAGATATTGAAGGCAGGCAACTAACACATCAGGATGGCTTTCAATGTCCACTATAACCTGAAATATCGTGTTAAACGTTCTTTTTTTCGTAATAGACTTTAAGAGGACATCAATAGCGGCTATTAACACTGTTTCTGTCGGCCGCATTTCTTTTACTTTCGCCAGTTCATCGGTCAACTTTATTTTTATTGCTTTCATTTCGTCAGGAGAAGGTTTTGGACCAGGAATACGGTCTACTTCGGTTGGAATAGTGCAGAAAAAAGAGGTTCTACTCTCTGCCCCCCATCTCTGAACAACGCGATACGCAACTATAGATTTCTTTAAATTTGAGTACTTTTGTCGACAATCTCTCAGTTTGGTATTATTCAAATCTGCTGATATTTGCTCCAAAGTTTTCCATTCTGAAGTTCTCCCTCCGGTCACTTTTACGTGACTTATGCGTTGTAATTCTAAATCTATTTTGGCTAATTCGTAAGGTAAATTCTCTGGTTCCTTCGGCAACTTCACTATATGAAGTTGCCCTCGTCCATTTGATTCAAGTGGTAAATCTATGAACTTGTCCTCATATCCCACGACCGGAAGTTTCCACATATATTTTCGGACAATTATATTTGTATAGTGTGAGTTTTGCGCACTAACCACTGGTATTAAATTCCATTCGCTATTGTTTCCATGTACCCCTGTTTTAACCGAAATATTACGCACCGGAATAAAATGATCTCCAACTGAACTTTTTGTGCGACTCTTATGCGTTACAAAACAATGCTTACGGTGATAATCAATGTTTTTTATATCGTTTGGTGTCATCCTTTCCGATGTAAACCAAAAAAAGATTTTGTTGGCCATTCTATGGTCTTTTTTCTTAAATGGGATAGAATCGGTACAATCTAGAACATCCATCATCCATTTTACCATCTCGTACTTCAAAGTTCCTTCTCGACCACGCAAAGCAGATTCTTTAACTTTTTCAAGACACTCCTTGTTCACCAGTTGATTGAACATGTTAGGATCTATGTTATTGATTAAATAGTACGTTTTCACATTAAAAAAAGAACACCACATGGGCTTTAGAGAAATAATCCTAAGGCTTTAGAGAAATCTCTGAAAAAAATAATCTCGGAGAAAATAATCCTAAGGCTTTAGAGAAACTCGAAAAAATCTCGAGAAATAAAAGGCTTTAGAGAAATAATCCTAAGGCTTTAGAGAAATAATCCTAAGGCTTTAGAGAAACTCGAAAAAATCTCGAGAAATAAA
>Ga0209712_10004688_pt1 | contig 10825 bp, 8 predicted proteins | sample ArcOceMetagenome_FD_187443 | JGI IMG/M metagenome (GOLD analysis project Ga0209712, IMG submission 187443) | Marine eukaryotic phytoplankton communities from Arctic Ocean - Arctic Ocean - Greenland ARC118M Metagenome (SPAdes) (version 2) | ecosystem: Environmental > Aquatic > Marine > Oceanic...
CGCCGACAAACGTCAGCGGTCTTCTCACCAGATTCCTGTTCCTTGATAATTGCTATGATCTGTTCGTCCGTAAATCGTGCCTTCATTTGTCCGTCCTTTTGTTGGGCGGACTCTACACTAATCTGGAGGAGTTTTAGGGGCTCAGGTCACGCTTTGCGGATAGGCCCGACGCATGATCAGCAGCGAGCTGCAACACGTCACCACGCGCGATGCCTGCGGAAACTTGCGGGAAGTTCCCGAGTTTGATCCGAACGGTCTTACCGCGCACTTCGCGCTGATAGTAAAATGTCTTCGTCGTTTTGCCCGTGAACAAGCCGAAACCTTTAATCTCGGTGTCCCACAGCTTGCTGTTGGGCGGTGTCTTTTCGCAGGCTGCTTGTGTGATTTTAAGTCGTTGCGTCGCCATCTTCATCATCCTTTTTGTACGGGAATTGCACGGTCTTGAGTGCAATCAACTACAATTCACTAGTACAGAGAAAACGCTATGAACACCGTTTTATGTAATGAAATCAGGTAGTTTAGTACACGTTGCAACTGGCTGTGACTGAAACTGACAGTTGGACGAGGTATTTGTGAAAATCAATGGCGAGACCCATTACTTATGGCGGGCCGTAGATCACGAAGGTGAGGTGCTTGAAAGTTATGTTATCAAGCGCCACGACCGCAAAGCAGCATTGAAATTCTTCAGAAAAACAATGAAGCGCTTTGGTCCGCCACATGTCATCGTGACCGATCTACTGCGGTCTTAGGGCGCCGCGATGAAGGTCATTGGCAACGCAGACAAACAGGAAACGGGGCGCTGGCTCAACAACCGGGTCGAGAATTCACACCTGCCGTTTCGACGAAGAGAACGGGCCATGCTTCGGTTCCGGCGCATACGAAGTTTGCAAAGGTTCGTCGCCGTCCACGCCTCAGTTCACAACCATTTCAACCAGGAAAGACACCTCTATAGCCGATCAAATTTCAAGCTCAACCGAACCGCTGCTCTTGCTGAGTGGCGTCAACTCGGTGTGGCATAAAGGGCGGCTTCATTGTCCTTTCAGAGATTGGTTCGCATTCGTCTGACAGAACCTACTTACGGGTTAAAAATTATTGGTAACGATTGATCAAATTCTCCAAACGCTCTTGGCGGCCTGATTTCGGGGAAGGGTTTATGTTTTCACTCTGAACACGGGCTGCGATCGAAGTAAGGTCAGAAGTCATAAGCGACAAACCTTGTGGTGCATCCCATCCAGCATAGCGCGCGTCGCGCGCCGCTTCTAACTTTCCGTCTTCCAGCATAGCCACCGCGGCCTTAAGTCCAGCAGCGCAGGCGTCCATCCCACCAACATGCGCAAGAATGAGGTCCTCTGGATCAAGCGACTGGCGGCGCAACTTCGCATCGAAATTAGTTCCGCCCGTTTTGAAGCCACCCGCACGCAGGACTTCGTAAAATGCCAAAGTCATTTCAGGAACGTTGTTTGGGAACTGATCCGTATCCCAACCGGACTGATAGTCGTTACGGTTCATATCAATCGATCCAAAAATGCCTAATTCGCGCGCAAGCGCAAGCTCATGTTCGAATGAGTGCCCAGCCAAAATCGCGTGGCCCTGTTCAATATTGACCTGCACCTCACCCTCAAGACCAAAGTCTTTAAGGAAACCGTAAACCGTGGCCACATCGTAGTCATACTGGTGTTTGGTCGGCTCTTGCGGCTTGGGTTCAATCAGAATTCCGCCCTTGAAGCCGATCTTGTGTTTATAATCAACGACCATCTGCAGCATCCGCCCAGCCTGTGCACGCTCACGGCCCATGTCCGTGTTAAGCAACGTCTCATAACCTTCGCGCCCACCCCAAAGTACGTAGTTCTCACCACCCAGTTTGACTGTTGCATCCATGCAAGTTTTTATAGTCGCGGCAGAAAACGCAAAGACATCTGGATCAGGGTTTGTGGCAGCACCAGACATGAACCTGCGGTGCGAGAACAGATTGGCAGTGCCCCATAGGAGTTTGACGCCCGTCTCGTCCATCTTGCCTGCAAAGTAATCCACTATCTCTTCTAAGTTACGCGTGTTGGTCGCAAAGTCATTCCCCTCTGGGCGGACGTCCGCATCATGGAAACAAAAATAGGGCACGTTCAGGATTTGAAACATCTCGAAGGCGACGTCGGCTTTCAGCTTGGCGGCTTCCATCGAATCTCCAAACCAAGGCCGGTCCAAGGTACGCCCACCGAACGGGTCGCCGCCTTCCCAAGCAAACGAATGCCAATAGGCGGCAGCGAAACGCAAGTGATCCTTCATCGGTTTGCCCATAACGATTTCGTCAGGGTTATAATGTCGAAAGGCAAAGTCATTGTCGGACGCCGGACCTTCATACTTGATTTGCTGTATGCCTTTGAAAAAACCTGTCATGTCAGTCCTTTGAGCGCGCTATAGCTGGCGCGGTAACGTGAATGAGCGTCCAAAAACGCTGATGTCTGGGATGTGTCGGGTTCAATCACCTTTGCGATTTTGGGGCGTGTTGCTATCTCAGCGCCTGCACCGGTTGCTGCCATCATCCCCAAACGGGCCGCCCCAAATGCACCGCCAAAGTCACCCACAACAGGAATTTCGATGGGCATATCCAACGCAGTCGAAATGGCTTGAACCCAGTAGTTTGATTTCGTGCCACCACCGACACCGATCAGGCGATTGATCTGTGTGCCTGTCGCGGTCAATGCATGAAAGTTGTCAACGAAAGCATGTGTCACACCTTCAAGAACGGCGCGTGTTAATGCGACCGTATCATCGCCATGATCGAGGTGCAGGAATGCACTGCGAATATCGGCATCATTATGCGGTGTCCGCTCCCCTCCCAAATAGGGCAGAAACAATGCACGTGACGGGGCCTGAACAGGACCAAGGGATGCGGTCAGTGTCGCAACATCCTGACCGATCCGCGCGGCATACCAATTTAGCGCGTCGCCGGCGGCCAAGATGACACCCATATGGTGCCATGTGTCTGGCAAAGCATGGCAAAAACTATGCACCGCGCTGGCCGCATCTGGTTGATAGGCATCCGAGGCGGCAAAAAGGACGCCAGAGGTGCCCAAAGACACAAAGGCATCGCCGCTCTTCACCACGCCAACACCCACGGCGCTGGAAGCGTTATCCCCACCACCACCGGCAACGACCACACCCTTGGGCAGGCCCCAGCGTGCAGCGAGGCTGTCGCGCAGGGTCGCAGATGGCTCTGAGCCTTCGACCAATCGCGGCATATGGCTGCGGGTCAATCCTGTCTTCTCAAGAAGTTCATCTGACCAATCACGCTTGCCCGTATCCAGCCAACTGGTGCCTGCAGCATCCGACATCTCGGACACCGCCTCACCCGTAAGCCACAGACGCAAATAATCTTTTGGAAGCAGGACCTTGTCTACTTTGGCAAAGAGCGCTGGCTGTTGGCTGGCGAACCAAGCTACTTTTGGCGCGGTGAAACCAGCGAATACGATATTCCCCGTTACCTCGCGGAACATCGGATCGGCATCCATTGCGGCGGCTTGTTGAGATGCGCGGGTGTCGTTCCAAAGCATACAAGGCGCCAAGGGATCGCCAGCCGCATCAATCATCGTGGCTCCGTGCATTTGCCCAGACAGGCCAATTCCGCGCACTCCGTCCAATGCGGTTTTTGCGGACAAGGCTGACATGACGTTTTCAGCCGCTGTGACCCAATCGGCAGGGTCCTGCTCGGACCAACCTACCTGGGGGCGAGTGCTCGTTAAGGAGTCATGCGCCTCTGCCATTATGCTTTGTTGATCATCAATCAAGACGGCCTTCAGGCCCGAAGTTCCAAGATCTAAGCCAATATAAATTACGTGCCCGCCTTTGGGTTTTTGCCCATGATGATCATCGAAAGGATGTCATCCTCAGTCACGTCTTCAACACGCTCATTACCGATCAATTTGCCGTTTTTCATCACGGCAACACGGTCACAAAGGTCCATCATTTCGCGGGTGTCATGACTGATGAGAAAAATGCCAAGACCTTGATTTTTGAGCTCCTTAATCAGCGATGCAACCATTTCGGTTTCATGCACACCCAATGCGGCAGTCGGTTCATCCATGATCAAGATGCGCGCGTTAAAATATACAGCTCGTGCAATAGCCACTGATTGACGTTGACCGCCCGACAGAGCCGACACCGGCTCTTTGAACTTTTTGAAGTTCGGGTTCAGCCGCGCCATGATTTTGCGCGTCTCTGCTTCCATCTGACCATCGTCCAGAAAGCCAAGCTTGGTTGTGATTTCGCGTCCCAAAAACAGGTTACTGGCTGCATCCAGATTGTCGGCCAACGCCAGCGTTTGGTAGATCGTCTCAATATTAAGATCACGGCTGTCACGCGGGCTATTGATTGCGGCCTTTTGACCATCAACATAAAAGTCACCACTGTCAGCCTGATAAGCCCCCGACAAACATTTGATCAGAGTCGATTTCCCCGCGCCGTTATGCCCCAAAAGACCAACAACTTCACCCGGGTACAAATCAAGCGAAACGCTGTCAACGGCGCGAATACCACCAAACGAAATCGAGATATCGCGCATTTCAACAAGCGGGGTTCCTGTACGTTCATTAGACATTGTTCAGCCCCTATTTCGCGTTTTTACGGTAAAGATTGTCGAGATAAACAGCAAAGACCAGAACAGATCCCACCACGATTTGTTGGATAGACGTATCAAAGCCAATGAGGACCATGCCCGACTGCAACGACTGCATGACCAAGGCACCAAGAATTGCGCCATAGATCGTACCAATACCACCAGCCAATGATGTCCCGCCGATCACGGCCGCTGCAATCACGTACAGTTCGTCGAGAAGCCCAAGCGCGTTGGTCGCAGAATTCAGACGCGCCGATGCCACAACGCCAGCCAGACCTGCAAGCGCACCCATCAGCGCAAAAATCTTAAGCGTCATCCATTTGACGTTGATGCCCGCAAGCTCTGCAGCCTCGGGGTTGCCACCGATGGCAAACACATTTCGGCCAAAACGGGTGCGGTTCACAAGAACCGTCATCAAAATACCAACTGTCACTAAAATCAACACAGGGATTGCAAAACCGTGGCTGATAAAAATACCCTCGGCTGGTACAATAATGTCATTAGCGGCAGCGTATTGTTTGACGATGCCCTTGGGCCATGGATATGAATTTACCAGCAACACGGAGCCAAGGACCATCGAACATGATAACCCACCAACCGTCACCTCACCCCACATTGGGCGCGTTGGAAAGCCATGCGCGATCCGCTTGCCACGTCCATTGATCAACATATAGACGATAACGATACAGGCAAGAACTCCAACAATCCAGCTGCCTGTGGCGCCGATTGTCCCATAGGGACCACCGCCCAGCAGCTTAAAGTTATCATCAAGTGGGGAAATCGTTTTGCCGTTGTTGGCCAAAAAAGCTGTCCCACGCCAGACCAGCAAACCACCCAGGGTCACGATAAATGCAGGTATACCGCGATAAGAAATCAACCAGCCATGAAACATACCAATGCCTGTACCGATTAAGATCCCACAGATCGCGGTGACAACCCACATCATCGGATGTCCAAGTCCAAGGTATTGCGGGAAGATATCAACCTGCAAAATCCCCATTGTCATGCCGGTCACACCCACAAGCGCGCCAACTGACAAATCAATATTTCGACTCACAATAACCAACACCATGCCTGTTGCCATGATACCGATCGACGATGTCTGCACCGAAAGGTTCCAAAGGTTTCGGGGCGTCAACATCGCGCCAAACCCTTTAAAAATCAGCCCGTAGAAGTGAAAACCAAGCCAAATCAGCGCAAGTGCGCCGAACATGCCCAGAAGACGCGAGTCAATTTCGGTCCCGTTCAAAAACTTGCGGAACAAGTTCGGAGTGTCAGGCTTCGTTTCGGGTGAATCTGTCATTGATATTTTTATCCCTGGATCCAGCGAAGGCTACAGTGCCTCAACGCTTGGGTGGCCTTTGTTGAAGGTCCGCTGTGGACATGCCGCTTATTGTTCATAAATAATGAAGTGTGCCGCGACCAATGAGGACCGCGGCACCGTTATTTGGCTTACATGCAGCCGTCAACACCGTCCATTGCGCCTTCACAGGCTTGCTCTTTGGAGATGTGACCCGCATCGATCGCAACGCTCAGGTTGGCAATTGTCAGCGGTGTTGGGTCCAGCAGGATGGAAGGCACAGCTGTGCCCTTTTCGCCACCAGTGAACATGCTTGCACCTTCAATGTCAGCCATTGCTGTGCCAGCTGCCAATGCAGATGCGATTTCGCCAGCTGCAGTGCCAAGGTTTGTTGCGTTTTTCCAAACGGATACTGTCTGCGAACCACGTGCAACGCGGTTAATCGCAGCCAAGTCACCATCTTGACCACCAACCGGGATCACAAGACCCTGAGCGGACAATGCAGCAACAACGCCACCAGCCATGCCGTCGTTCTGGGACAGAACAGCATCAATGTTGTTGTCGTTAGCAGTCAGGATTTGCTCCATGTTCTTCTGCGCATTCTCTGGCTTCCAGCTGTCAGAGAAGTTTTCGCCAGCAATCACGATGTCGCCGGAATCAACTGCGCCACCAATTACTTCCATCATACCTTGCAGCAAGAAACCTGCATTCGGATCGCCTGGGTCACCTTTGATGATCGCGTAGTTGCCTGTTGGCTGAACAGCCAGAACTGATTGTGCGATGATGCGGCCCACGCCAACATTGTCGAATGTCAGATAGAACGTGCGGTCATCTTCGATCAGACGGTCATAGCCAATCATTGGGATGCCTTCATTGGCGGCTGCGTCGACGGCAGGCCCAATAGCGTCCTTGTCCCAAGCATTGATGATCAGCGCATCAACGCCTTGGGTCATCAGAGCCTCAATGTCGGTCAGTTGCTTGGCAGAAGACGACTGCGCATCGGCGGACACATATGTGTTGCCGTTTGCTTCAATGGCCGCAACTATCGCTGCTTCATCAGTTTTCCAACGCTCTTCCTGAAAGCTGGCCCAAGATACGCCGATAAGCAGACCTTCGGCATATGCTGCTGAACTAAAGCCAACTGTTGCGACAATAGCCGCTGTCAAAATATTTTTCATGTTGTCCTCCCAGACAATTTTAGAGCGACATTCTCTCATGCCGCCGTTCTTAGAGCCTTAATACAAATAGAAACTGGTTGAGATGTCAAAATAAATTTACTGTCTGAAGTAAATAATATTGTAAAAGGCCAGTAATCTGTGGTTGAGTACATAAAAATCCGCCTAGAGGCCTTTGTTTGGCGCGAATTTCTCCGATTAACTTTAGCGAGTGAAGTATGTCCGAATCAAAATCGACTTTATACGATGTGGGCGACGGCATGGCTGGATGCGGACCGATCTTTCCAGAAGGCGGTTTTGAAAAAAATTCCCTGAGAAAACAAGTTTTTGAGCACGTGCGTGGAAACGGAAGCGTCGCGCGCAGTGACATTGCGCGTGCGCTGTCAATTAGCGCCGGATCGGTTACAGGAATAGCAGCAGAGCTGATTGCCGCAGGCCTTATTCAAGAAATTGAGGACCCAGATCGGGAAATTACGGTCCGAGGCCGCCCGCCTGTCGCCCTTGCGATCGTGCCAGACAGTTTTCATGTAATTGGCATCCACCTTGCGAACGAACGGCATTCCGCAATCCTCACTGATTCTATCGGGACTGTTCTGGCTGAAACAACCCACAGCGCCTGCGCTCCCAAACGCCCCGTGTCAGACCTTATCGACGAAATCATACTTTTGGTTACCGACCTGTTAAAAATTGCGGGAATGGCTTTAAACCAAATTTCAGCGATCGGGATCGGCATTGCCGGCCTGGTCGACCACACGACCGGCACAGTGGCTTGGTCGCCGCTTTTGTCCGAGGCAAACGTTAAGCTAGCGGGCACCATTGAGGCGCGAACGGGGACGCCTGTGTTCATCGACAATGACGCCAATATCGTCACCTTGGCTGAACTTTGGTTTGGCGGCGGGCGCACAAATTCCAATTTTGCAGTAATGACTGTCGAACATGGGGTGGGGATGGGGCTCGTTCTGAACAATCGCCTGTTTCGGGGGGCACGCGGCATGGGGCTCGAGCTTGGTCATACCAAAGTGCAAATTGGTGGCGCACTCTGCCGCTGTGGCCAGCGTGGTTGTCTCGAAGCTTATCTCGCCGACTATGCGCTTATCAAAGAAGCAGCGTCTGCCCTTGATCTAACCGCCATTGGAACGGAAAAAAACACAATGGAACGCCTGTCGGCAGCATCAAAATCCGGTGATCCGGCCGCTCAGGCCATATTCGAAAATGCAGCAAAATATCTGATTTTAGGGCTCGCAAATATTGTACAGCTTTTTGACCCCGGCCTGATCATCGTGTCAGGAGGGCATATACGCTATGATAACCTCGATAATATTGATCTGGGCGCCGAGGCGCACAAGCTGACCTTGAACAGCAACATTAATGCTTGCGAGGTTGCGTTGCATGCTTGGGATGGATTGGTCTGGGCCCGCGGCGCAAGTGCACTAGCGTTAAGTGCTGCTACAGATTATTTCACCCGAGAAAGCCGATAATGAAAACCAAGATTAAAACCATCATGCTCAGTGTGCTCTGTTTTGTTGGCACTGCTGCTTTTGCGGATATAAAATTCGTCGATCGGGCAAATGGTTTGCCCATGCACGTCTATGATGGTGGATGGGAACATTTTGTGGGCGGCGGCGTTGCGGTATTTGATTGTAACAATGATCAGCAGCCCGACATATTTGCGGCCGGTGGCGAAAACCCTGCCGTCTTGCTGGAAAATCAAGGTGGTTTTGCCTTCGCCAAAACGCCACTTATTCCGATGCTTGGCACTACTGGTGCCTATCCGATGGACATCGATGGCGATGGTTGGACAGATTTGTACGTCATGCGTGTGGGGCCAGACATTGCTCTCAAGGGTGGTCCTAATTGCACGTTCACAAACGCAACAAACCAATGGGGCATTGCGCAAACTGACCAGTGGACCACAGCGTTGACGGCATGGTGGGAAGATGACGCGCGCCCAGTCATCGCGCTTGGGCATTACGTGGACCGCAAGGACAAGAGCGGACCATTTGGGGCATGTGATACCAACACCATTTTGCGCCCCACCCAAACCGGCTACGCGGGGGAAACCCTTGCGCCTGGCCATTGTGCGCTGTCGATGCTTGCGGGGCCAAATGCAAGCGGGCGCAACACCCTGCGCATTTCAAATGACAGGCACTATTATCTCAGAGATGGCCAAGAACAGCTGTGGGACATCAAAGAGCGGCGGTTCTTGGGCGAAGCAGACGGTTGGCCAAAGCTGATGCTTTGGGGAATGGGCATCGCGAGCGCTGATCTGACAGGAGATGGGCGCGACGAGGTGATGTTGACCTCCATGGGAGACCAGCTCTTACAAATTGCTAATGCCGACGGAAGCTATTCTGCCGCATCCTTTAACATCGGCACCTATGCACATCGGCCGCACTTGGGCGATGACGGGCGACCATCCACAGGCTGGCACGCGGAGTTTGGGGATGTGAACAACGATGGCTTGCTCGACCTGTTCATCGCAAAAGGCAATGTTGATCAGATGTCGAGTAATGCGATGCAAGATCCAAACAATCTTTTGATACAGAATAATGCGGGTTCGTTTGACGAGGTCTCGGTCTCTGCTGGTATTGCGGACATGGCGCGATCACGCGGCGCAGCCTTCGCTGACTTTAATGGCGACGGACGGTTAGACTTGGTGGTTGTGAACCGCCGCGCACCGCTGCGCGTTTATCAAAATACCAGCATAACGGACAATTGGATCAGCGTGACACTTTCGCAAGACGAAGGCAATCGTGCGGCGATCGGAGCGACAGTCAAGGTGAATGGTCAAACGCAGCACAGGCGCATCGGTGGCGGACATGCCGGCGGCAGTCTTGTGCCACTACATTTCGGTTTAGGTGGCGAAAAGGAGGCTAGCATCATGGTTACATGGCCCGATGGCACAACCCAGAAAGCCAATGTAGATGTTAACCAGATCGTGACTATACGGAAAAACTAGCGCTGCACCAAAAGACCGCTTGGGACAGACGCCGGCACGCCCAAACGACCGGCCATGGCGGCCGTATCGGTTAAACTGTCCAGAAACGCCAAGAGTGTTGCAATCTGTGCCTCGTCCAACGCAATTGGTGGCGTGTAAACCGCCGCTGCTATCGCCGCCAGGTCCGCTTCATCGGCCATCGCGCGAAGATCATCGACATCAAATTTGGGTAGCACCACTTGGGTCACATCATACGTTCCAAGTGCGGCCACTGGATCAAGGTGGCTACGGACAAACGCCTCTAACGTGGCAAATGTCCCCGCATGGCCATAGGGGGCGCTCATTGCCACATTTCGCAAAGATGGTGTCCGAAATTTATAAGCATCGATTGGGTTGCCTGTGACACGAAACCGCCCTTCGTCACGTGCATGGCTTTCAAACCGCGCCGCTTTGCCCGGCCCAATCTGCGGCGTGGCCATGGCGTGAAAGTCATGATCCGTTTGGAACGGTCCACTGTGGCATCCCGAGCACCCTGCTTCACCGTAAAATAGCTCAGCACCTAAGGTTGCTGTTTCCGAGAGGACGGTTTCGCCGCGCAGAAAACTGTCAAACGGTGCGGTGTCAGACCTCCACTCAAACTCCATGAATGCAGCGACAGCATTTGAGATATCCGTGAAGCGAATTTGGTTTGCACGGTCAACATGCGGATAGATCGCCGTGAAACTATCCACGTAAGCTTCAATGCCTGCAACACGACGCGCAAGAATGTCCCAAGCGCCGCTTTCTCCGGTGATTAAGCCTTG
>Ga0209712_10004689_pt1 | contig 10824 bp, 1 predicted proteins | sample ArcOceMetagenome_FD_187443 | JGI IMG/M metagenome (GOLD analysis project Ga0209712, IMG submission 187443) | Marine eukaryotic phytoplankton communities from Arctic Ocean - Arctic Ocean - Greenland ARC118M Metagenome (SPAdes) (version 2) | ecosystem: Environmental > Aquatic > Marine > Oceanic...
CACTTACAAACGACCTATATGAAGACCTCATGGAGCGTGATCATGAAACAGCAAAGAATAAGGCCAAGGACATTGTAGTAATAATGAACGACCTTATTAAGTCTTTATCTGATGAAATTTAATTATATATTTCGTCAAGTATTTTTTCTCTTAATTCTTTTTGTTCTTTTTTATATTTTTTTTGAAATTGTAATAATTCATTATCTTCATCTTTATTATCTGGATACAATGCAGGAAAATATTTTTTCAATTCTCTTTTAGTTAAATTAAAAGTTTTTTTATTTTTTTTGCCTTGAGCATATTCAGAAAAATTAAATAGTTTTAAAATAAATTCCCCTAAATTTTTTGAGTCACCAATCGTGCTAAAGTTCTTCATCATTTTACGAAGTTGTCCGGCTGGCACACCTGTCAATGCAATTGCCTCAGCCATAAATTTATTAACCTTTTCTTCTCTTTTAATTGGATCTTTAGTTTTCCCTATGTCAACATATAATGTAGCTAATAATGCAGTCTGTCCTAACACCGGTATAGTAGAAGGAGTTCCAGCCCAAGGTTTTCCTGAAACTGCGTCCATAATTGTTTCTCCAATTTTACCAATAATAAATAAAGCATTTAAGTTCCCTATAATTGCTGCTCTTGCAAGGTCTGCTTTATCATCATCATCAGAACCTCTTAAAAGTCCTGGAAGACCTTGAGACACCCACTGAAAAATAACAGGCATAACTACGTGGTACACTGCTAAACTTCTTGCAGACTTCGTTAAACTTCTTACGTAATCTAATTCTCCATTATCTTTTACAACTCCTTTACCTTCTTTACCACCACTCTTAATAATTCTATACATGTTTCTAAATGCAATAATTTCTCTACGGAAGTACTGTTTTGGAGTTGTTAGGAACATATTAAAAGCCCTAACAAAAGCTCCTTTAGTTTGAAAGTAATCTTTATCTTGTAAATCATATGATTGCTGAGTCCTTAAAGTGTCAGCTTCAAACTTTATAATGGCATAGTCTATTGCTTCTTGCTCTGTAGCATTAGGATTTTTTTCTTTAAATTTATTTTTGTAATACAGATAATTAGGAACTCCTCCAACTAAAATAGCTCCCTTATCACCAGCCATTGTCGTCCACATTAATATTTTACTAATTTGATCTTGTTTCGTATTAGTTAAACCAAATCTTTCGAGTAATCCACCATTCATTCTTTCAAACTTATCGTCACTATAGTTTTCTACAGTTCTAGTAATACTTTGACCGTACCTATCTTTTAAAACTAACGAATTATCTAGAACTTCTTTTATTAAAGTACGCGCTTTAGGTGTAGCCATAGCTGCGTTTTTAACCCAATTTAAATAACCAATATCATTACCATATGTAACAAATGAAGTCATCTGCTTTAAAATAAGTGTTGGATTTAAACCTAAACGAGATAATAAAAAAGTATTATTAAAAGCATTTATTATTGCAGTCTCGTTTTGAGCCTGTATTCCTTTATTAGCAATTTTTGTAATAGAGTCATTAATGTATTTCCATATTTGTGGACCAAACTTATCCTTAATAGTTTCTTTAATTAATGGGTTTTGAAATATTTTATTAATGTTTCTAATTGGAACTGCATACGCAGCAAAATACTCCATGTCTTTGGTATAATTCAACAATGCATCTATACCATCTGTTTTATTTATTTTATTAGTGTTTGCTTTCCTTGCTTTAGTACTGGCATTACCAACATTTGTTATCCATGACTGACTATCTGCTAATAAATCTAACCCTTCAGCTTCATTTTCGTTTTGTCTATAAACTCTACCAGCATAGAATTGATTCCATGGCATATCAGTTCTGTACACCTCTTTATAAGTATTATTATAATGACCGTATGATTCTGGATAATATTCTCCTATCATCCATTCTGATAATTGAATTAATTTGTCATCTAATTTATCAGCAATCTCTTGTTTTATACGACTATCAAACTCATTCGCAAAGCTTACATCACCTAATCTTGTAGCATCAAAAGTATTTATCATACTTTTATTTAGCGAAGGATCTTGCATTTGAGAGTAATAATAAAGTAATTGGTTCTGACTAATATTTATAGTATTTGAATCTATTTTCTTTTGTATCTCTTTTACTTTAGCAGCTACTTCTGATTTATTTTTTTTAGTAATAGTTCTTTGAACCACATTTAATTGGTCTTGTAAAATATCTGCTTTTACTACACTACGAACAATAGTCTCTGTTTCTCTAGAATTTTTTCTATTCTGTGCAGTCCATCTTTTTCCTAACAACTCAGTCATTTTTTCAGAAAAAACTAATTGCTGATTAAGCATTCTTCCTTTAAAAGTTCTAGTAGCTTTACGTATTTCTTTCTGAGTTATTTCTTGAGTTGCTCCTTCAAATATTTCTCCTGGCTGTGTTGAAATTCTGTCAATCAGCCCGGTCATATCCTCTGCTGTTCCAAACACGCCTTGTTCAATGCTATTAGCAACACTAACCAAAGAACCTGTAAATCTAGCAAGAACACTTTTAGCTTCTAAGCCTCCAGATTCCTTAGCGTCTTGAGCAATATCTTTACTCATTTCACGAAACTCTTTATTAATCATATATTCCGTTATTTCATTTTCAGGAATTCCTTGATCAATAAGAGATTGTTTAGCGTCTAAATCAACACCTGTCATGTCTTTATATACAGCTCTGTCATTTTCTCTGTATTTAATTGCATCTTGTAACAACTGGTATTCAAGATTTGCTTTACCAGTCGTCTCTATTTGATTAAGACTGCTTACTACAGAATTTAATTGAGTGGTTTTATTAGGGTCATTCATTTCTTGAGTAAATGAAGTGTTTATCTGCATAGCTAAAGTAATCTCAGCCATTGCTTCTAAATCATTCTCAGAAAAATCTTGTCTGTTAATTATAACAACATCTCCCTTTTTTTTACCATCAACCTCTTCTTTTGCAAACTTGTTGTACTTTTCCAACAACTTAATATTTGCTTTCGTTATTTGTTCTTCAGTTGCCTCTGGATTTATTACACTTATAATTTTTCCGTTTTTATCCTCAATTTTTTTACTTATTATTAATTTATTTATACGGTTTAGTTTTTTACGTGTTTTGTTATCTATTTTAACACCTTTAAACCTACCGCTTTGAACTACAGTGTAATCTTTTTTAAGTATTTCAAAAAGAATATTCTGAAGACGAGTATTAGTTTTTATTGTTACTATTTTAAAAACCTCATCCTTAACTGAATCAAAATTAGTAGCATTAACTCTGTTTATTTTATCTATTACATCAGTAATTTCTTTTTTAGTATACAAGTCTCTTGGAAGAACCATACGAATATAATTTCGTAATGCTCTCTGAACTCCTTTTAAATTTCTTTCATCAAATTTAATATTGCTAATTCTTCTGTTAATAGCTGCAATACGCTGTGGATTAGCTTTTAAAGGGTCTGGAAGAAGTATTTCTAACATATCACGTTCCATTGCAAGCTGTTGAGCCGTTTGTCTTTTACCTTTAACACCTGCGCTTTTATAACCAGCTTGGTCCATAAAGAAATCTAAAACTTTTAAATTAATTTGCTCGTCTGATAAAGGAATTTGTTTTGTTTTTTTGTTTTTCTTTACTCTGTTCTTTATTAAATTGTTGTCTTCAACTAATTTTTTATAGTAGTTGTCAACTTGTTTCATTAATTTAAGACCAGCTAAGAAACCACCTTTTATGTCATTAAAACTTTGAGGATACTCTCTAAACATGTAAGAGTCAAACGCTTCACTTTCTAAAACTTTAAACGCACCTCTTATTTCTTTAATATTATAAGCAGCAACAGTTTTACCATCAACAGTTTTTTTCCTTCTTCTTAAATAATCTAGTATTGCATCATTAGTGAAACCACCTTCCTCTCTACCAGCCACAATGATTCTTAATAAATCATTTTCATTATCCATTACTTGCTGACGACCTGTTCTAGTAGGGTTTTTAACTCTCCCTTTAGGACCATTCACATAAACACCGCCACCACCACCATAAGCTCCTAACTTGGCTCTTTTAGCTGTGTATCCTGGACCAATTCTATTAAACTGTCTTTGTATGTCAGAGACCATAGCTTGAGCGCTGTAGTAACCACTTGCTGGCATTCCAGTTTGATCTTTTACTTGTTGCTCAGTAGACTGTTCTCTACCCTGTCTTGAGGGTAATTTTAACATACTTTGCTTTGTAGAAAAATCTTTATTACTTCCTTTATTCTCTACAAACCCCAGGCCTTTATAAAATGATTTTAATCTTTCAATAGATGTAGCTCCGTAACTTTTACTTGGAGTTAAAGCTATTGTTAATCCTTTATTATCAGCAAAAGCAATAACTTCGTTCATTATTTTAGTTCCAGTACCTTTACTTCTTTGGTCCTCGCTAATAATAATTTTGTCCAGTTCTAAAAATCCTTTATTTTCATATATATCTAAAGTAGCATTGTATTTACTCTCTAAATTAGACTCTAATTTAGAAGCGGTTAATTGTTCCCTACCTTCTCTTATTTCTGAACCTTCAACTTTTATGTTAGATGGCACTTTAGCTGTAAACTGCCCACCCATCGCAGATCTTGCGGCTGCTGGTTTTGTTCTTTTACCTAAAGGAGTTTGATTAGCCTCTTTTGATTTAGGTTTTGATTCAGGATATACTTTTCTAACATCAACACCTTTATTAAATACCATTAGGCCTTTCCCTGGAATTGCCCAAGGATATGCAGGATGATAACCTGGTTCTCCTTTACTTAATTTAAAAGGCTTACCACTTTTTTCAAATTGAATTGCAGAAATAATATCTCCATATCCAATCTTAGATAAAGTTGGGTCATTAACAATGTCCGATATGTTTGTCGGAACAGTTTTTAAAGGAGAAAAAGGAGATATATTGAACTTTTCATAAGAATCTTTGCTAAGAAATTTCTCTGTAAACTCACCTCTTTGCTCAAAATTTAAAGGTATCATTATTTCTGATAATTGTTCTAAACTATTTATTTGAGCAGGAAAACCTCTTTTACTTAATCCGTTAGCAACTTTTGTTAATTTTAATTTTGTGTTGATATACGCAAGCATTTCTTTAGGTGAAGCACCCCTTTCTATGGCGTAATTAATTTCACTATTTATGTATTCTAAAAACTGTAAGTTTCCAGTAATTCCATTTTTAGCTTGTGACATAACAAGTCCAACCCCATCACTTTCATTTACTTTATTTAAGACTTTGTTAGCAGCGCCTTCTGTAGAAAAAACCCATGCAGCTTCACTACCTGAAGCTTCTGATCCATAAGGATATAAATACCCACCGTCAAATTTAAATTTGTTTCCAGATGGAGATTCAACCTCACCATAAGTTGCTTGATCAGCTGCAAAAACAAATGCATTTGTACCACTCAGTTCGTTGATAGAGCCACGTTTTATTGAATTCATATCAATACCACCTCTATCTATTTGAGACTCTCTACCTTCCTTAAAATCAATAGAAGGGCCATCGTCTTCTATTTCATTTGGAATTACACCATCTGCCTCTTCAACTAAAGTTCCTTGTTCAACTATAACATCTTCATTTATTTTATTTAAAACATCGACATCAGCTTCTGTAATTTCAGTACCAGTTCTAACTTTTTGAGAAAATGTATTAAGAAAATCAATAACAGACTCATCTGTTTTACCAAATCCACCAGGTATTTCAATACCTACCTTTGCAGCCATTGATCTTATGAATTCAATTATTTTGTTCTTTGCTGGCTTCTTTAATGTTTTATATTCACTAGACATTAATGAGAATAATTCAGCTAAAGTTTCCTCATCTTTTAAATTGTCATCATAGTTTTTAGCAAACTTATCTATTCTTTTAGCTAACATAGAGTCAACTGGCAAGGTTTTTCTAACTGCTGTTATTAATTTTTTAGCAGCTAATTGAGCTTGAACATCTCCACCTGATATTTTTTCTAAAAATACCGCATGAAAAACTTCGTGTGCAACTGTATTACCTTTAGCTTTAGTTAAATTAATATGTATAACCTTACTATTAGGATTGTAGTAACCTCTGCTCTTTTTTGTCCCATATTTCTCATACTCAGCTTGAGTATCATGTAACACGATTTTTACATTAGGAGCAAGTTTTTTAATTGAACGTGCTGCTTTTTTAGCTTTGTTAACGACAGCAGCTGCCATAGATGTGTTTTCAATTTCAGTGCTTCCCTTTTTCTGTTTACGGTTTATAGATAAATTATCTGAAGTCGTTTCTACCTCATCTAAAACTGTATCTCCAAAAAAGTCATCAATGTCATTTTGATCATCCTCACTTACTTCCTCTTGGGTCTGCGTTTTACTTTTGGTTTCGTCACTTTTGGTTTTACTCTCGTTGGTAGACTGCTCGTTGGATACTCCTTGTCCCATCGTTTCGCTACCTGTGGAAGATTCTTGTGCATCCACGCTCTCTGTGCTTTGCTTTTGTAAGGCATCTTGTTCGGTTTTTATTTGTTCAACTGTAGGGTTTTGCACCCCCTTATCTTGTAAAGATTTTGTGGCATCTTCTTCTGTAACTAAAACAGATTCTTGAATTCCTTCAGTTTCATTTTTTAAATTAGTATTAGCTTGAGCTTGATCGGTACCTAACTGACCAATTGATTCTTTTATTTCTTCTACCCTTGCCTCTTTTGTCTTATAAGAATTTAAATTCTTATTGATTTTAGCCATTTCAGCTTCTAACTTTTGTTGTTCAAAAATTAACAATAATCCTTTTTTTCTTGAATTTCCATCTAAATCAGCTGGAAGTTCTTTTAGCGCACCCCTTAAGGTGTCAAACTCTAACATCTCTTGATCTACATCTTTTTGAGTTCTTGTTCCTGCTGCTACATCTAAGTCTAATTGAATTTTATGAGCATCTCTTGTTAATCCATCATTAGCAATCTGATCAAAAAGCTCTACCATATCATCAGATACAAGCTCTTCGCTTCCTCTTTTGGCTGCGTTAATTACAGCTCCAGGTACACCCATAACAAAACCACCAACAGCTTCTGCTGCCGCTGCATGCCCAATAGTTTTCCAAAACTCTAAAGACCATAAATCAAATTTAGTTTGGTCAAACATTTCCTTATTGTTCATGTTATTCCACACATCTTTATACCCCATTTCAGCAAATTGCTGTAGTCCACCTGTTTCAGCTTCTGCCGCTGTTGCTCTTGCAACTCGATTAGTAAACGTCATCGTAGCTTTAACTGCTTTATTAGACAAAAGACCTTTAGCAATTCTGTTTTGCACAACCTTGTTCATAGTATTTCTAAACATAACTGCGGTTGCTCCTTTAGGTAACATATTAGTTACCGTATTCATTAGACCAGTTACTATAGTCTTGTTTCCTATTAAGTGTCTAAAACCTAAACGCTCTAATATACCTACTGTAATAGCTGTAGGTATAACAATATTTTTTCTTTCTGACTCTGTAACATACTTAAAGTCAGGGTCGTTGTTCATCTCTTCATTCATGGCTTCAGCCTGTAATAATGAAAACGAAACAGTTTGAGCTATCCCTCCTTTAGTAGTTAAACCTAAGCCTCTTGCGATTAAATTTCTTTTAGCAGCTCCAAGGCCTACAGCTGGAGCAATTTTACCTCTTGATAAATATGAAACTAATACAGACGGAAGTGATTTAGAAAGCCCGGTAATTCCTTCAGTTACAGGAATTGTTCCTAACGGAGTATCTATGTCAATAATACCATCTCTATTTTGTTTTGCAAACTTCTCATCAGATACATCATCCAGGGACAGCATCTCATTAAAGTATTTTTTAATAGAATCTTTTTGTGGGTTTTTATTTTCCTTTACCTCTTGATCTAATACTAATCTTTTTAGTCTTTCACCTTTTGTTTTATCATATGCATAATCAGGAAGGTCAATGTATTGACCGTTTAAAAGCTTATTTAATCCAGATTGTTTTTCATTAAAGAACTTACCGTTTAGTGTTGGTTTACTTAAATCATATCCATCAGCTTTAAGTCGTTCTAAAGTTTCTTTAGAAAATAAACCTTTAGAAAGATTTTCTAATCTATCTTCATCTTTTACTTTTTCTTCACCATCAATTCCTTGATCCTGCAAACCATCTAACCATTTTTTATAAACAGCCTCATCCTCTATATTTTCAGGAACCGGGTACTTAAGGTCTCTTGCTATATCAATGTAACGATCTTTTTTTTCTTCAGGAGTCATCCCAAAATCTTCGTTTACAGACTGGACTGCCTTGTAATATCCATCAACAACACCACCCCAAAGAGCTGCAAGGTTGTCACTAATACCAGTTCCAACTATGTTATTATATAACCCTCCAAGATATGTACTATCACTTGATTCTTTCATGTCGATATAATTTCCGACAGATGAGTCAACTAATGTTTTAAGTTTTTTGTATTCCTTAAAATTATCTCCTAATACGTTTCTTGTTTGCTGTAATCTTTTTCCATTAGATAAAGCTAACTCATATTCTAACTGCCATTCAGGTGTTGCTTTTGCTTCCTGACTCTGACCCATCAAAACATCCATTTCAGACTGTTGAGTAGTTTTTTCTTCTAAATAGGATTTGTATTTTTTGTTAAGTCCCTTAGCTGTATTTTCAACATCTGCTATATCCTCTTTTGTTCCTTCAAGACTAAAATATTTTTTTCTATTTCTATCGTATCCAGTTGTTAGTTCTGACATTTTACTGTCAGTTCTTCTGTTGGCTTTTAAGAATTCTTTAAGTTCTTGTGCTGGTCCTGACTCACCACCAAACAAATCTTTAAAATTTGGGTCAAGATTTACAGTAATACTTTTACTTGGATCATCTTTAGATGTAACAGTCATACCATCAAGACCATCAAGCACACTACCACCTTCCTCAAAGTCAAATCCATAATCTTCAAAATGATACTTCATTCTATCAACAACCTCTTCTTCGTTCCTGTCTATTAAATCTTTAGTTACAAAAGCTAAAGATTGATCAAATTGTGAGTCTGTTGAATCGTAAGTAATAGGGTCATCAAAATCTTTACCCTGCTCACGACCATCGTATGCAGGGTACTCGGTAACCATGGTATCAGATTGAGTCTCAACTACAGTAGAATCTGTAGAAGTATCAACTACAGTAGAATCTGTAGAGGTATCAATTACAGTAGAATCCACAGAAGTATCTACGACCTCTGGAGTTTCGATAGTAGAGTCCGTAATAACCTCCTCCACATTTGACTGAGAAGCTTCGTTTGGATTTTTTTTTTCTACACCAGGGAAATATGCAGCATTAAATTTTTCTGCATCTAAATCTGTTAACTTTTCATCTTTTAAATAAGAATATAATTCCGTATTATTAGCAGTTCCTGCCGCATACTTATTTTTAAATTCTTCAGCAGATAAATCTGTTAAACCTTCTTCCTTTAAATAACTGTATAATTCTGTAAACTTATCCATTAAACTTTTTTCTTTTTTTACTTGTGCCTCTTTGATTTCTATTTACTAATCTTTCGCTTTCTTCTGTTCCAATTTTTTCTGCTGCTTCATGTATCATTGTATTTAATTCTGATGGTGTTGCACCACCACTACCTGGTATGATACTTCCAACATCTGGGTACTGTATAGGTAACGTTTGCTGTGTTCCTGACCTATCAAAATATGATACTGATAAAGACCATTCACCTTTATTCGGATTATCAATTTCTAAAGTTTCATCATTTGGATCTTTTATTTTTTCTCTTTTATCTTCAGCAAACTCAACTTTAGCACCACCTTCTAATTCCTCTGGTAAATACCCATTCATAACATCACTAAGTGCTTTGTTTACTTCTACGGAATCATCACCAGTCATACTACTTAATCCGTCTAATCGACCTCCAATAGCACTATCAATTACTTCTGTACCAGTCTTCATTTCTGGTTTTCCAGCCGTATTAAATCCACCTACAATACCTTTTGTTGGCTGTACAATTCTTGGTAAAGGAGGTAAAGCCTGATACTTAGAACCTGTTATATTTTTAAGAACTCTCTTTTTTACTGCATCTTTTTCCGCTTGAGATATATTTTTTGTTTGCTCAATAATTTCTTTTTTAAGTTCTTTTTCGTAATTTGGATTAGTAATTTGTTTTTTAGGATTCTTTGGGTCCTTTATTGTTGGTGTTATATTTTCGCTTTTTAATTTAGAAACAGCTTTTTGTTCTGAAATTAAAACAGTTTTTTCAATATCATTCAAATCCCTATCAGCATCTCTAAATCCTCCACCTGGCTCTGCCTCGTACAGTAAACTAGCTTCTTTGTATGAGTTTTGTTCGTTTGTTGGAGCCACAAGCCTATACATATCTTTTACTACGTCTCTAATAGGCCTTGGTGTACCATCAGTTTCCAACCTTTCTATAGGTATTTTAGCACCATTAGCCAACTCAAATACAATTTGTTTATCATCTCTTTTAATGTTATCTATTCTTTCATCTTTATTTGTAATTTTTGAGTTTAAAGCTATAATACGATCATTTGCTGTAGCCTCAAAAGTTGATTGATCATCAGAAGCAAGTGCATTTGTATCGTCTATAAAGCCAATTAATTGCGTGTTTCTTGCATTTGCAGCATTTGCAGCATTAGTAGGCTGTTGTTTTTGTTGACCCGAAGCTCCTTTAGTTAAGGATTCTACGTGAGCTATTTGAGACTCAATTTCAGTATCAGCTAAACTACGAGCCTCTTTCATTTGCGCAGGACTTAATGTTGGAACTGGTCTTGACCCACTAACGTCTGCCTTCATCCAGTAACTCTCATCTAACCCTGGATTGTTTTCCTTAAACTCCTCTATT
>Ga0209712_10004690_pt1 | contig 10824 bp, 12 predicted proteins | sample ArcOceMetagenome_FD_187443 | JGI IMG/M metagenome (GOLD analysis project Ga0209712, IMG submission 187443) | Marine eukaryotic phytoplankton communities from Arctic Ocean - Arctic Ocean - Greenland ARC118M Metagenome (SPAdes) (version 2) | ecosystem: Environmental > Aquatic > Marine > Oceanic...
GATCTAGTGACCATCAAAATTTTTGATCCCCTAGGGAAGTTGGTTTTTTATGAAAAAAACAGAGACTTATCTCAAAACCCTGAAATAGAATTACAAGCGCCACAAGGACTGTACTTTTTAAAAGTGAATACATTAAGTCAGGAAATCACTAAAAAATTAATTATAAACTAAGCACTGTTTTGAGTGTTTAGAGATGTTTGATTTCATGACATAAATTTTATTAAATTTTATCTAAATTTGTGTCATGGAATTTTCTTCTAAATTATTACAAAGCGCTGTGGACGAAGTCGCGCAATTGCCAGGCATCGGACGTCGGACCGCTTTACGGCTTGTGCTTCATTTGATGCGTCAGCCAGAGTCGCAAACACTTCATTTGACGGAAGCCTTGCAGAAGATGCGCCAAAACATTAATTTTTGTAAAAACTGTCACAATATTAGTGACTCCGAACTGTGTGAAATCTGCATCAACACTAATCGTCAGCAAGATGTGGTGTGTGTGGTGGAAGACATCAGAGATGTCATGGCAATTGAAAGTACCGCATCTTATAGAGGCGTCTATCATGTATTGGGCGGTAAAATTTCTCCAATGGATGGAGTAGGGCCTCACGATTTAAAAATTAACAGTCTAATTGAAAAAGTTCGTACGGGGAATACTAAGGAGCTCATTTTTGCGTTGAGTTCTACGATGGAAGGCGATACCACTAATTTTTATATATTTAAACAAATTCAAGATACAGAGGTCGTCATCTCTACCATCGCCCGCGGAATTTCTGTTGGAGACGAATTAGAATATGCCGACGAAGTCACGCTTGGACGAAGTATCACCAATAGAATTCCTTTTGAACTCTCTCTTAAATCATAATTATTCTTGAAACTATCAGTTGTCATTCTAAATTATAATGTTCGCTACTTTCTCGAGCTGTGCTTGCAAAGTGTAGAGGCTTCTTTAGGAGCAATTCCTTCAGAAATTATTGTCATAGACAATGATTCCAAGGATGGTAGTTGCACGATGGTGAAAGAAAAATTCCCTTCTGTGGTTTTAATTGAAAACAACTCCAATGTAGGGTTTTCTAAAGCTAATAATCAAGCCGTTCAAGTCGCAAAAGGCGAGTATGTCTGTATTCTAAATCCAGATACGGTCGTTGCAGAAGATACCTTTGAATCCATTCTTGATTTTGCAGAGAAACAAACAAATTTAGGGGTCATAGGCTGTCGATTGATTGATGGTTCTGGGAAATACCTTCCAGAAAGCAAACGAAATATTCCACTTGTTGATATTGCAATTAAAAAAGTCTTAGGAAATTCTCAACACTACTATGCCAATCATATTATGGAGTATGAAACTGCAAGAGTAGAGGTTTTAGTCGGTGCTTTTATGGTATTGAAGCGTTCACTATATAACTCCTTAGAGGGCTTTGATGAAGATTATTTCATGTACGGAGAAGACATTGATTTTTCTTTTAAATCACTTAAAAAAGGATATGACAACTATTATTATGGCGGCACTACAGTGATCCATTATAAGGGAGAAAGTACACGAAGGAATGCCATTTATTTCAAACGTTTTTATGGCGCCATGCAGATATTTTACAAAAAACATTTTAAATCCAATGTGCTGTTTGATTTAGGAGTCTTTTTTGGAATTAAACTATTTACTCTCATTAAGCCATTCAAACAACATCAACCAGAAATCAAGTTTAAGCCTGTTTTAGTTTCAACGAATTCTAACGCTCAATTAGTTGAAAAATTAAACCCAAAAATCATCTCTTCAGTTGATGAAATTGATTCCAACTCCGAAATAATTTTGGATGCCTCGAGTTTATCCTTTAAGTCGATTATTGATCAGATGCAGGCTTCTAATACAAAACAGTCTATTTTTAAAATCCAACCCAAAAATTGCTCCTATATACTTGGGAGTAATTCGGCTGACAGTATCGGAGACGTAATACAATTCTAATATTCCTTAATAATTCCATCTATTTTAGTTAATTTTGTAGTCTATATTAATTTACCTATTCGCATAAAACTATGGCAAAATTTGAACTTAAATTACCCAAAATGGGTGAGAGTGTAGCCGAAGCCACGCTAACCGCATGGCTCAAAGACGTTGGAGAAAAGATCGAAGCCGACGAAGCAGTTTTAGAAATTGCAACGGATAAGGTGGACAGTGAAGTGCCGAGTGAAGTTGAAGGAATTTTAATTCAAAAACTATTTGAAGTGGATGCCATTGTCGAAGTAGGACAAACCATCGCCATTATAGAAACAGAAACTGATGCTCCTGTAAGTGCAGCTCCAACTCCAGAAATTGTAGTGGATACTGAACCCGAAGCGGCGGTACAATTAGAGTCTTCTATTGCAAAGGTTCAAGAAACAATAAGCACGATCAGTTCTAATGACGCACGTTTTTATTCGCCATTAGTAAAAAATATAGCTAAAAAAGAAGGTGTCTCTCAATCTGAATTAGACGCCATCAAAGGCTCTGGTAAAGAAGGCAGAGTCACCAAAAATGATATACTATCTTACTTAACAAATAAATCACAAGCTGCTCCAGTTGAAGTAAAATCACCAAGCGTGTCCATCGCACCGATCGTATCATCCACGCCGAGCGTATCTACAGCAAGTCCTGTAGTGAGTCGTGGAGAAGATGAAATTATTGAAATGTCTCGCATGGGGAAATTGGTATCTAAACACATGACCGATTCCATTCAGACTTCTGCACATGTGCAGTCTTTTATCGAAGTAGATGTTACTAAAATATGGAACTGGAGACTGGGAATTAAAGATGCTTTTAAAGCACGAGAAGGACAAAACATTACATTTACACCTATATTTTTGGAAGCTGTAGCTTATGCCCTTACAGTACATCCAATGCTTAATATTTCCGTTCAAGATGGTAAAATAATCAAGCGAAAAAACATTAATATCGGAATGGCTGCGGCCTTGGCAGATGGCAACTTAATTGTGCCCGTTATCAAAAATGCAGATCAATTAAACCTTATTGGAATGACCAAGCGTGTGAATGATTTAGCACTGCGCGCACGTACCAATCAGCTCAAACCAGATGATATTCAAGATGGAACTTATACTGTGACCAATGTTGGTGGATTTGGAAGTATCATGGGAACACCCATTATCAACCAACCGCAAGTTGGTATTCTTGCACTTGGTGCCATTCGAAAAGTACCCGCCGTAATTGAAACTAGCGAAGGCGATTTTATTGGAATTAGACAACGTATGTTTTTGTCACATTCTTATGATCACAGAGTTGTGAATGGAGCCTTAGGCGGTCAATTCTTGAAAACAGTCAAAGAATACCTAGAAGCATGGGACGAAAATAGAACACTATAATTATGCAATTAAACCTAAGTAAACCTATTTGTTTCTTTGATTTAGAAACGACAGGAATCAGTATTACCAAAGATCGAATCGTAGAAATTTCAATCTTAAAAGTAAATCCAAATGGCACTGAGGAAAAGAAAACCTGGTTAGTAAATCCAGAAATGCCAATTCCTGCAGTAGTCATAGCGGTGCATGGGATTACCAACGAAAAGGTAGCCAATGAACCTACATTTAATGAACTTGCAAAAGAAATTAATACATGGATTAAAGATTCTGATTTAGGAGGCTTTAATTCCAATCGTTTTGACATTCCCTTATTAGCAGAAGAAATGCTAAGAGCAGGCATCGACTTTGACATGAAAAACCGACAGTCGGTAGATGTGCAAACTATTTTTCATAAAATGGAACAACGCACCCTGACAGCAGCATTTAAGTTCTATTGCGATCGAAGTCTCGAAGATGCACACAGTGCAGAAGCCGACACCATGGCGACTTACGAAGTTTTAAAAGCACAATTAGACCGCTACGAAGATTTAGAAAATGACACAACCTTTTTAGCAGACTTCAGCTCTCGCAAAAAACTGGCCGATTTCGCTGGTTTTATTGCCTATGATAAAGAAGGCGATGAGTGTTTCTCTTTCGGAAAACACAACGGCAAAAAAGTAACTGAAATTCTCGAAAAAGAACCTGGTTATTTTGGCTGGTTACTGTCGGCAGATTTTCCACTTTACACCAAAAAGGTGTTAACAGCTATTAAGTTGCGCGCCTTCAACAATAAATTGCAATAGATGAAGCTCATTTGTATTGGGCGTAATTATGCGCAACACATCTCAGAACTCAAAAACGAAAAGCCCACAGAACCGGTGATCTTTTTGAAACCTGATACCGCCATCCTTCTAAAAAAACAACCCTTTTTTATTCCAGATTTCTCTGATGAGGTACATCACGAAGTTGAGGTATTGGTAAAAATCAATCGTGTTGGCAAACACATCGATTCAAAATTTGCCCATAAATACTACGAGCAAATTGGTTTAGGAATTGATTTTACAGCGCGTGATCTTCAGCAGAAACTTAAAGAACAAGGCTTGCCTTGGGAAAAAGCAAAAGCCTTTGACGGTTCAGCAGTTGTTGGGAAGTGGGTTTCAAAATCAAACTTCGATAATCTGAACGACCTTCCGTTCAGTCTCCATAAAAACGATGAAATTGTACAGTCCGCCACAACCAGTGATATGTTGTGGAATATTGACGAGATCATTGCGTATGTATCTCAGTTTTTTACTTTAAAGATTGGGGACATTATTTTCACAGGCACCCCTTCAGGAGTCAGTCGTGTACAACCCAATGATTCTTTAAAGGGTTTTATTGGGGATGAAGAATTCTTTTCAATTAAAGTTAAATAAAAAATGAAAGCAGAAATAATTACAATTGGCGATGAAATTCTAATTGGTCAAATAGTGGATACCAATTCTGCATTTATAGCGAAAGAATTAAATAACATTGGTGTCTCGGTCTATCAAATCACTTCCGTTCAAGATGATAAAACGCATATTTTAAAAGCATTTGAAGCTGCTGAAGCCAATGTTGATATTGTTATTATTACGGGGGGACTTGGCCCAACAAAAGATGACATTACCAAAACAACCTTGGCGCAGTACTTTGAAGACACTTTAGTGTATGACGAAGCTGTAATGAATAATATAAAATACTTATGGAAGCATTTTGTAAAACAACCCTTGCTTCAAGTTAATATCGATCAATCACTCGTGCTTTCCAAAGCGACGGCCTTAATGAACAAATCGGGGAGTGCCCCCGGTATGTGGATTGAAAAAAACAATACAATATTCATATCCTTACCTGGTGTGCCTTACGAAACGAAAGGTTTGATGAATGATGAGGTCTTGCCACGAATTTCAGAAAAATTTGAACGTCCTTACATCTTACACAAAACACTTTTAACCTATGGGCTAGGGGAGAGCGTTATTGCCGAACGGATTAAGGATTGGGAAACAGCCTTGCCTGAATCTATAAAACTTGCATACTTACCAAATTTGGGTAGAGTGCGTTTGCGATTGTCTTCAACAGGGTTTGATAAAACAGCGATTACAGAAGGCGTTGATGCACAAATAGAAGCCTTATTACCACTGATTAATGACATCTTTGTGGGGTTTGAAGAACAATCCTCAATAGAGCAAATTATCGGAAATCAATTGGTAAAACTAGGGAAAACTCTTTCGGTTGCCGAAAGTTGTACGGGTGGTAAAATAGCAGAAAACATCACGGCTTATGACGGGGCGTCTGCCTATTTTAAAGGAGGCATTGTCGCCTATGCAACGGAAACGAAAATAGAGGTTTTAAAAGTAGATCCTAAATTGATTGCCAAACACTCTGTGGTCAGTGCTGAAGTCGCAGAAGCCATGGCTCAAAATGTAAAAACGGTATTTAATTCAGACTATGGAATTGCAACCACAGGAAATGCAGGCCCGTCTAAAGGGGATTCGGATGCAGAAATTGGAACTGTTTGTATTGCAATCGCGACGCCAGATGCTGTGTTTTCACAGGAGTTTAACTTTGGAAAACAACGACTTAGGGTCGTTCAAAAAGCGGTTACTATGGCCTTTACTTTGTTTCAAAAAGAAATTTTTAAAAAATGACAAAATAAAGTTTGCGTACTTCTAAAGAATTCGTATTTTTGCACCTCGTTTTGAAACAACAGAACAATTAAAGTTAAGAAAAAATGTCAAGAATTTGTGAACTTACAGGTAAAAAAGCAATGTTTGGAAATAACGTTTCTCATGCCTTGAATAGAACTAGACGTAGATTTAATGTGAATTTAATCAAAAAGCGTTTTTACATTCCAGAAGAAGATAACTGGGTAACATTAAAGGTTTCTACTGCAGCCTTGAAAACTATCAATAAAATTGGTATTTACGCAGCAATCAAAGGAGCAAAGTCTAAAGGTTTTTTGAAATAAACCACCGTTAAAAGCACTGTAAAATGGCAAAAAGAGGAAATAGAGTTCAAGTAATATTAGAGTGCACTGAGCACAAAGAGTCTGGAAAACCAGGAACTTCTAGATATATTACAACTAAGAACAAGAAGAATACACCGGATCGTATGGAGATTAAGAAATTTAATCCTATCCTTAAAAAAATGACGGTTCATAAAGAAATTAAATAATTAGAGATTTTACATAAGTAAAATTTCAAATGTAACACATTTGAATCATGGCAAAGAAATCAGTAGCATCATTACAAACAGGATCAAAACGTCTAACGAAAGCGATCAAAATGGTTAAGTCAGAAAAATCTGGAGCTTACACATTTGTAGAATCAATCATGACCCCTGAAAAAGTAAATGAGTTCTTAAGTAAGAAATAAAAATATTTCTATAATATCCTATTTAAAGCTGCTTTATAACAAAGCGGCTTTTATTTTTTAGTTTCCTCCCATTTAATGCTATTTTTGTAAATAGATAAATAGTTGACTTATGAGTTTTTTTAAAAACATATTTTCTTCCGATAAAAAAGCCACGCTTGATAAGGGTTTAGAGAAATCTAAAACCACTTTCTTTGATAAGCTAAGCAAAGTCGTTGTTGGAAAATCTAAAGTTGATGCAGATGTATTAGATGACTTAGAAGAAGTTCTTGTCACTAGTGACGTGGGGGTGAATACCACCTTAAAAATCATTGAGCGTATTGAAGCCCGCGTTTCTAAAGACAAATATGTCGGTACCGAAGCTTTAAACCTTATTCTACGAGAAGAAATCGCAGGTTTGTTATCAGAAACAAATTCTGGCGAAGAAACCGAATTTTCTGTTCCACAAACACAGAAGCCGTACGTAATTATGGTAGTTGGAGTGAATGGAGCCGGTAAAACGACAACTATAGGTAAACTTGCCTATCAACTTAAAAAACAAGGCTTAAACGTCGTCTTAGGCGCTGCCGATACTTTTAGAGCTGCTGCCATCGATCAGTTACAAGTTTGGGCCGATCGTGTGGGCGTTCCAATCATAAAACAATCCATGGGGAGTGATCCTGCATCTGTAGCGTTTGACACCTTACAAAGTGCAGTAACTTCCAATGCCGATGTAGTTATTATTGATACCGCAGGTCGCTTACATAATAAAGTTAATTTGATGAACGAATTAACCAAAGTGAAACGCGTCATGCAAAAAGTTGTGGACCATTCTCCACATGAAGTCTTGTTGGTGCTTGATGGTTCTACGGGACAAAACGCATTTGAACAAGCCAAACAATTTACTGCTGCTACAGAAGTAACAGCCTTAGCGATTACCAAATTAGACGGAACCGCCAAAGGAGGCGTTGTCATCGGAATTAGCGACGAGTTTCAAATCCCTGTCCGATATATTGGCGTTGGAGAAGGTTTAGAAGACCTTCAAGTTTTTAATAAATTTGAATTTGTAGATTCTTTTTTCAAATAAATCACAGTACTTAATATTCCTTCATGAGAACCAAAACACTTAAAAAAAATAAAATTAATGTCATCACTTTAGGATGTAGTAAAAACGTCTATGATAGTGAAGTGTTAATGGGGCAACTCAAAGCCAGCGGAAAAGAGGTAGTCCATGAAGAAGAAGGTAATATTGTGGTGATTAATACTTGTGGGTTCATCAAAAACGCAAAAGAAGAAAGTGTCAATACCATCTTAGATTACATGCAGAAAAAAGAAGATGGAGAAGTTGATAAAGTTTTTGTGACGGGTTGTTTAAGTGAACGATACAAGCCAGATTTACAAAAAGAAATTCCCAATGTTGATCAGTATTTTGGAACGACCGAATTACCACAATTACTCAAAGCATTAGGAGCCGATTATAAACACGAATTAATAGGTGAACGTCTCACAACGACGCCAAAAAATTACGCCTATTTAAAAATTGCAGAAGGCTGTGACCGCCCTTGTAGTTTTTGTGCCATCCCCTTGATGCGTGGAAAACACAAGTCGACACCCATTGAAAATTTAGTCATAGAAGCTGAGAAATTAGCAGCCAATGGCGTTAAAGAATTGGTATTGATTGCACAAGATTTGACGTATTACGGATTAGATATCTATAAAAAACGAAACCTTGCCGAGCTTTTAGAAGCCTTAGTGAAAGTGGAAGGCATCGAATGGATTCGTTTGCATTATGCATTTCCAACAGGATTCCCGATGGATGTGTTGGATGTGATGAAACGCGAACCAAAAATTTGTAACTACATTGATATTCCATTACAGCATATTTCAGATAAGATTCTGAAAAGTATGCGTCGTGGAACCACCCAAGTAAAAACAACCAAGCTCCTCAAAGACTTTAGAGCAGCTGTTCCAGAAATGACCATCAGAACCACTTTGATTGTTGGTTATCCAGGCGAAACAGAGGAAGATTACCAAACCCTAAAAGCGTGGGTAGAAGCCATGCGTTTTGAGCGTTTAGGTTGTTTCACCTATTCACACGAAGAAAACACACATGCCTTTAATTTAGAGGATGATGTGCCAGAAGAGGTAAAAATGGCACGTGCCAACGAAATCATGGAAATTCAATCTCAAATCTCATGGGAATTGAACCAAGCCAAAATAGGAGAGACTTTCAAGGTTGTGATTGACCGTAAAGAAGGCGAATACTTTGTTGGACGCACGGAATTTGATTCTCCCGACGTGGATAATGAAGTACTCATTAATGCTTCTAAAACCTACCTTAAAACAGGGGAGTTTGCAACGGTTAAAGTCACAGAAGCTGCTGATTTTGATTTGTATGCGGAAGTGGTATAACAGACTTCAGAATACAAAAGAAATAAAGTATCTTTACGTCCATTAAGTAAATGCTATGCCAACAGACTGTATTTCTTTTCGAGACACTGCCTATGTATCCAAGCTGATCTGCGATTATGTAGAAAACCGCTCGGAACTAGAATTCCTGTATAAGCGGTTTCCAACTTTAGAAAATTTTAAAGCCCAGTTAGATACAAAGCAATCTGAATTCAGTTCTGAGAAACGAAGCGTTTTAGTTGCGGCATTGTCGGAACAATATACGCAACTTTCGCCGTCTGAATTGACGTCTCAAGCGATTGAGTCTTTGGGAGATGTAAACACCTTTACAGTTACAACCGGGCATCAATTAAACCTGATGGGTGGGCCATTGTATTTTTTGTATAAAATTATATCGACGATTAATTTAGCAAAAGAATTAAAACATAAATATCCTGAAAATAAGTTTGTTCCTGTCTTTTGGATGGCTACAGAAGATCATGATTTCGAGGAAATTAATCATTTCAATTTTCAAAACAAACGGTTCCAATGGACTCAAAAAACATCGGGGGCAGTGGGTGCATTATCCACCTCAGAACTTTCGGAATTTATTGAAGTATTTTCCAATGTATTGGGCCATTCGAGTCAGGCAATGGCGCTTAAAGCCTTAGTTAAAAAAGCATATTTAGGACATACAAATCTAGCATCTGCCACGCGTTATTTTGTGCATGCGCTTTTTGGGTCTGAGGGCTTGGTGATTATCGATGGAAATGATGCTGCTTTAAAGCAGTTATTTATTCCACATATCACTTCTGAACTTACAAATCAACAGGCGTTTACAGCCGTTTCTGAGACCAATCAACAGTTAACAAAAATTGATACGACTTATAAAATTCAGGTTAACCCCCGTGAGTTGAACTTGTTTTATCTCAAAGAAAATTTACGCGAACGTATTGTTAAAAAGGAGGGTGTGTACTCGGTTTTAAACACAAATATAGAATGGAATTTGGCAGGAGTTTTGGAAGAAGTAAATTCACATCCTGAACGCTTTTCTCCGAATGTCATCATGCGCCCTTTGTATCAAGAAACAATTTTGCCGAACCTCTGTTATATTGGTGGGGGAGGTGAATTGGCATACTGGCTTCAGCTTAAATCGTATTTTGAAGCGGAATACATCCAATTTCCAATCTTATTACACCGAAATTCGGTGCTTTTAATCAGCGAAAAACAACATCAAAAATTAGAGAAATTAAAGATACCTGTTTCCGATTTATTTCAAGATAAACAAGCGTTGATTCAATCTCAAATCAAAAAAATAGCGACATTGCCTATTGATTTTTCATCTCAAAAGGAGCATTTAAAACAACAGTTTAAACACTTATATACACTTGCTGATCAGACGGATAAATCCTTTAAAGGAGCGGTGTCTGCACAAGAGAAAAAACAAATTAAAGGTTTGGAAGCGCTAGAAAAACGTTTTTTTAAAGCTGAAAAGAAAGTCCATAAAGATTATATTGAACGCCTAGAAGCCATTCATCTAGAATTATTTCCGAATGGAGGTTTGCAAGAACGTATTACTAACTTTTCAGAGTTTTATTTAGAGCATGGAGATGCGTTTATAGAACACCTAAAATCAGAGCTTGCACCCTTAAATCAAAAATTTCATGTTTTGACCCTTTAAAAGTTTCAAAATTTAGGGCTCAATTTATTTATAAATATTACTTTTGACCATGCAACACGATAA
>Ga0209712_10004692_pt1 | contig 10819 bp, 13 predicted proteins | sample ArcOceMetagenome_FD_187443 | JGI IMG/M metagenome (GOLD analysis project Ga0209712, IMG submission 187443) | Marine eukaryotic phytoplankton communities from Arctic Ocean - Arctic Ocean - Greenland ARC118M Metagenome (SPAdes) (version 2) | ecosystem: Environmental > Aquatic > Marine > Oceanic...
GGCGTGGTTTGTATGGATGGTGAGAGTATGATAGGCAATAACTGGTATGACACACATTAGAGGGTAAAAATATGGATAGGAATATGCACAAATTAGTTGATGAGTACGTAAAAGCGAATCAAAAGCGCTATGGTCGTAGTACAGGTAACGCTATGGCTCTAGGTGCTCTTATGGCACACGTTGGTTTCTTCCTCAACGGTGAGGACCCGGCATACTCCTTAGAAACTATAGAGGAGCGGGTTGAAACACTCTTAATGGAGATAGTTGCTGGTGAAGGAGTAGAAGAATAATGCCTAATTGGTGCGCCAACAAGATAGTATACGACATAACCGATGCCCGTAGTACAGACTTCGCTAAGAAGTTAGTATTGCTTAAAATGGGTATTAAAATAGAAGAGGAGGAAATGGATGATGGTTTCTTTAGTTACTTAATACCGAAAACCGACCCCTCTAGCTGTAACTCAGAGGAGTGGGGTACTAAGTGGGATATAGCTGTACCTACCTTTGCTGGTGAAGAAGAAGAAGGAGTACATGACACCTTAGAAGAAGAATCTCACGGGGTTTACAGCCATATATTTGACACTGCTTGGGGACCTCCTACTGAGTTTGTAGGGAGGTTGTGTGCGGCTAACCCTGGTCTTAAAGTAGATATAATGTTTTGCGAAAGAGGCCAGGATTTCTTAGGATACCTCACAGTGAAAAACAAAGATTACAATACGGAAAGCTCAACATTTGAAGAGGTAGCAGGGGAGTACCCTGAGGAAGAATACTTTAAGAATGTGGATCTCTTTGATGAAGCTTGTGACCTGTGGGAAGAGCAAATGGATTCTAAAGTAGAAGACTACTTTCTATCACATGGTCTCGACCCTATACATCTTGGCTACGGTAGTTAATTAATACAATAAAAGGATAATAATATGTCAACAGTTTTATTACTAGATGCTGACCCGCTTATGTTTCGGGCAGCATACAATAAAACATCACTTGAACAAGCTCTCGAAACTTGGGAGGAGCGTCTACAAGACCTCAAGAATACTACATTCTGTGATGAGATTAAAATAGCAGTATACAGCGCAACTAACTACCGTAAGGATTTCTTTCCAGACTACAAGAACACACCTGGTCGAATAAAGGCTAAAGCGAATAACCCTTTCTTCTTTGAGTTGAGAGACTTGTTAGTAGAAAAAGAATTAGTAACAGTAGCGGAAGGTATGGAAGCTGATGACCTCGTGCGTATTTGGCACGAAGAGGAAGCTGCGAAAGGTAACATAACAGTTATTGCAACAGTAGATAAGGACTTACAGTGCATTGCCAGTAACCACTACCTCATACATCACGACAAGATGATACAGGTAGACGAGGAAACAGCGAATATACATTACTGGACACAAGTACTCACGGGTGATAGCGTAGATAACATACGCGGTATCAAAGGTATAGGACCGAAGAAGGCTGCGGGTATACTAGAAGGTGCTACAAGTCATGAGGAACGTTGCCAAAAGGTAGTAGACAAATACTACGAGGTATACGGCGATACTTGGGAAACAGAGGTTATGCACAATGGGGTTTTAATCCACATCTTAAAAACAAGGGATGACTGGTTTACGATAGAAGGTATGTTACCCTCACAGTTAAAGGAGGGTACAGATGAGTGCTAAATTTATAGCAAAGAAAGAACACCTGAAGACCGATTTAGGTCATTGGAAATACACAGGAGATAACGCTAATCTTGTTGATTGCTTTGGTTTTGTGTATTTAGTTATCAATAGAACGCGTAATAAATTCTACATCGGTAAAAAACAGGTGTGGTCTTACAAGAAGAATACACATATAAAAACAGGCAAGGCCTTGTGGAGGACCTACGCTACTTCTTCTGTGCACGTAAAAGCAGATGCTAAGAAAGGGGATGAGCTGGAATTTGTTATGTTAGGTATATTCAAAACTCGTGCTTGGTGTAATTATACAGAAGCTTGGTTACAGATGTCTCTCCAGGCTATCACAGACCGTGATGGAGATGGTGAGAGAAGATGGTATAATAACCAGGTAGCTGCTATACGCTTCATACCTAAATTGGATCACGAGCAACACGATACCATGTTAATGTGTCTTGCTAAAGCTAAGCGTTTAATTCGTATAAGGAGAAAAGATAATGTTGTTATTTAGATTAATATTTGTTTTATTTATATTGGGTGCGATGGGTTGGACAGTCTTCTCAGTAGGTAACCAATTGATTACAGAAGAACCCCTCAGTAGCGCAGAGATGTTCCTTGCAGGCGTAGCGTCTACCTGTTGGTTAAGCGTTTTACTTTTAAACAAAAAGAAGAAGAAGTAAAATATGGCAAAACAGCGAATCAAGGCTAATTTTGTAGGACATCAACCTTGTGATAAGTGCGGCTCCAGCGATGGCTACGGTGCGTATGATGACGGTTGGGGTAAGTGTTTTGTGTGTGAGAAATCATACCAATGGGAAAAGACAGGAGTACAGAAATTGCCAGAACAGACAGCATTTGTAAAAGACGCGTTTACTAAGACAGTGAACATCGATGCTATTGCGGATTACCCGGTTAGGGGATTCAAAGAGCGTAACATACCCAAAGCTATTGCCGACTTCTTCGGTGTGAAAGCAGGACAAGACCAACACGGTAACATTACTGAGCACTACTACCCTTATGGTGTAGATAGAACAGTGGGTTACAAAATTCGTAAACTCCCTAAAGAGTTTCGGTCTATAGGCACTATCGAAGGTCTATTCGGACAGCAACTGTTCAACGGGGGTAAGAGGCTAATTATAGTAGAAGGCGAGCTTGACGCCCTGTCTGTAGCTTATGCTTACCATCAACGCCACAACGGAAAGATATACCCTGTAGTGTCTATCCCTAGCGCAAGTGGTCTGAAACAACTATTAGAACAAAGAGACTGGGTACGTAGGTTTGACGAAGTAGTGTTGATGTTAGATAATGATGAAGCAGGGCAGAAAGCGCAAGCTGAAGCCTGTAAGATTATCGGAGTAGACAAGGCCCGTATCGCTAAGCTGAAAACTAAAGATGCTAACGATTCTCTGATTAAGTACGGACACATGAGTATAATCGAGGCCATTTGGGATGCACAGCCGTGGTCGCCAGTAGGTATCTTACAAGGTGATGCCTTATGGGATAAGTTTCTGGAGAGACAAGCTACAGAGTCAGTACCTTACCCTCTCTGTTTAGCAGGTGTAAACGAGAAAACGAAAGGTATGCGGTTCGGAGAGGTAGACTTATTTACATCCGGAACAGGTGCAGGTAAATCAACTATGATAAAGGAAATAATACTATCTCTAAAAGAAACAACCGCAGACTCTATTGGTATCATCTCATTGGAAGAGAGTCCGGGCGACACAGTAGAAAAGTTCATAGGGATGCACTTGAACAGGAACTTAACGGACTGCGAAGCGACCTCAGAAGAGCAGGAAGCTGCCTTCAAGGAAGTGTTCGGGGACAAGAGGATCAAGCTGCTTGACCACCAAGGCTCTGTATCCGATGATTCATTGATGGACAAGGTAGAGACTTTGTGTCTGATGGGTTGTAAGTACTTAATACTCGACCATTTAACTATCGCAGTATCAGAATCAGATGCTGGAGATACTAACGCCGCTACCGATAAGGTTATGTCGGATATACTAAAAACAGCTAAGAAACACAATGTTTGGTTTGGTGTAATCTCACACCTCCGTAAAACAGGTTTACAGGGCAAATCCTTTGAAGAAGGAAAGCTGCCCTCTATGGATGACATAAAAGGTTCTGGCTCTATTAAGCAGATTAGTTTTCAGATAATCGCATTTGCGAGAAACATGATTGCTACCTCAGTTTCTGAACGAAACACAATTAAAGTTAGAGTATTAAAGTCTCGCTTTACTGGGAGAACTGGTGATGCGGGAGGTGCCTTGTTCAACACCGAGACGGGTAGATTAGAGTACGTAAACCACGAATTTAACGAAGAACCTGAATTATAATAAGGAAGAAAATATGAGTAATAATAAAATTGTAAAAGACTTAGGCGCTTTATATGTTGCGTTATGTTACACCTATACTATCCTTGACCACAAGAAAAAAGGGGTGAAGGAGGCTTACGATTACTTGAAAGGCCAATATGCCCTTGAAGCAGAAGAAGCTTTTATCGATAAAGAGATACTAGAATCCTTAATGATAGAAGATATAACTACAGATATGCTTTTTGCGTGTTACGATGCATTAGAAGACTGTCTAGACTACAACATGCTACTTAAGGAAGACAAGAAAGCATACGCAAAAGTAAACTTCTTGGTTTTGCATGTACGTGAATTAGCCCAAGATATGCAAGACACGGAATTCCTTACTGGAAACACTAAATCAATTGGAGCAACTATGCCTATAGATGAAGCCTCAAAGCTTGTACAAGACTTCTTAAACGGTTCTTGGATCAAAAGCTTAATGATACAACGCCCTGGTATGCTGAGAAACTCCTCAGGGGGAGTACCTGAGACCTACGGAGTCTATTCTAAGCGTAAAAACAATGCTGCGGCTTGTTTAGAAGATAACAAAGCTTACGTCTATATGAATAGGATTAACGCGCTGTCCGGATGGTTCGCTAAGGAGCTGGGAAACTACAGCACATACCTTAAGGGCTTAGCGAGCGCAGTTAGTAACGAAGAGTCTGATAACGCTAGTTTTATTGCTGACTTACTATCAGGCATTACTACCGCAGGAGACTTGGCAACTGAACGCGATTGGGCCGAGGGTAAAACTGTAACAGTGACATTCACAGGTACAAACCTGCCCGGTGTTGCTTTACACGTTGAACCTATCCAGTTCTCTGTACCTGAAACTAAGTATATGGCATCTCAGATTGAAGCATTGAACGAGTTAGCTAATAAGGCAGAGGGTATTTGTGTTACACCTTCAGCTTTGTTATTCGGTAAAAACATTAAAGTTGATATGACTGCTACACATGCTAAGTTTACTAACAAGAAGGAGTTTAAGCAATACGATTTATCTTTAGTTAATATCGACCGCCCTGCTCAGGAACTTGTTGAACAGATTAAGAGCGTGTTAGCTAAACCTGAAGATGAGAGACCTGCTTTAGTAACTGGTTTGTTCTACGGGGTTCCTGGTTCTGGTAAGTCTATGTTAGCTAACTATGTAGGTGATCAGTTAGGTCGCCCTGTTATTAAGAAGACTTACGCTGAGTTACAGAGTATGTATGTTGGTGAAGGTGAAAAGCAGTTGGCAGAAGCATTTGCGGAAGCAGAAGCAGAGGGCGCTATCTTGTTAATCGATGAGTTAGATTCAATTGCGGGCAATCGTAAAAATGCGGATAAGAACTACCAAAAGACCTTTGTTAATCAGCTGCTAACTGAGTTAGATGACTTCAAGGGTATCTTCTTAGCTACCTCGAACTTTATGGATGGTTTAGACCCTGCTGTACTTCGCCGTTTGTTCTTGAAAGTTAAGTTTGATTTCCTTGATGAAGATCAAATTGAGACTGCTTTCCAGTTATACTTCCCTAAACTTAAACGTAGTAAATTAGGTTTTATGCCTTACTTAACTCCCGGTGATTTCCGAGCGGTTAAAGAAGCTGCGCAGTTTGATGCGAAGAGAATAACAGTAAAGAGAGTAAGAGAGTTACTCAACGGTGAAATAGAGCTTAAGAAATTAACTCTTGGTGAAGCAATTAAGGGAGAAAAGAAAGTAGGCTACCATCTATGATAGTGAGAACACTTGAGTCAGACGGGCCTGCCTTGTCTTACGTAGTATGGAATGCTAGTGACGAAAAAGAAATAACCTTTATGATGGATGTCGCGGAGCGGGTAGCTCTCGAAAGCCACGATTACAAAACCCAAGTAGGTGCTGTGATTGCTAAGGACCGTAACATACTGTCATACGGGTACAATGGTACAGCAACAGGTGCCAGCAATAATATGCGTTGTAAAGGAGGACACTGTTTAGACACAGTTGTCCACGCTGAACAAAATGCGATAGCTAAGTTAGCTAAGTCAACTCAATCAGGAGAAGGAGCAACGGTGTATTGTACCTTGTTCCCCTGTATGAGTTGTGCTTTATCTCTAATACAAGCAGGAATTAAAACTATAGTCTTTAAGAGAGACTACAAAGACAATAAAGCTACCGAGTTGTTTCTCAGTAGTGGTGTTACTTTATATAAATACTTCAAGGAAACAAAATGATAAAAGTGTACGGAATAAATATAGAATTAAAAAGAGATGAAAGATTGTCAGAGCAGTCACTTAAGCTTCTCAAGGAATTCTATTTAGAAGAAGGCGAAGTAAGCCCACAGGAATCGTTTGCGAGAGCATCCGTAGCTTATTGCGCAGGAGACTTAGCTTTAGCTCAACGTATCTATGACTATGTATCGGAGGGCTGGTTCATGTTCTCTTCCCCTGTACTAAGCAACGCCGCTAAGCCAGGAGAAAAAACAAACGGTTTACCTATTAGTTGTTTCTTAACTTATGTACCAGACACAGTAGACGGTCTAATAAATCACCACGCAGAGACCGCTTGGCTTTCTGTTAAAGGTGGTGGTGTAGGTGGCCACTGGAAAGATGTAAGAGGTATTACAGATAAGTCTACTGGCGTATTACCTATGATGAAAGTTAATGATTCACAGATGACAGCGTATAAACAGGGTAAGACTCGTAAAGGTTCTTATGCTGCTTACTTGGATGTTTCTCATCCTGACATCGTAGAGTTTATTAACTTTAAACTACCAACGGGCGGAGATGCTAACCGTAAATGCTTTAATCTGTTTAATGCGGTTAACCTACCTGATTCCTTTATGGAAGCAGTACGTGTGGATGGTGATTGGGATTTGCTATGCCCTGCTAAAGGGACAGTTACAGATACTGTAAAGGCGCTTGAATTATGGCAACGTATCCTGGATGCTCGTTTTCGTACAGGTAGTCCTTACTTGAACTTCATTGATACCGCTAATGAGCAGCTACCTCAATACCAGAAAGATTTAGGTTTAAAGATTAACGGATCTAACCTGTGTAATGAGATACACTTAGCGACTAACGCTGACCGTACTGCTGTATGTTGTCTATCTTCTGTTAACTTAGAGCTTTTCGCTGAGTGGACAGACACTGAGATGATTGCGGATCTGGTAACGTTCTTAGATAATGTGTTAGAGGTATTCATAGAAAACGCACCGGATGCTATGGAACGAGCTCGGTACTCTGCTGACCGGGAACGCAGTATCGGTATAGGTGCTATGGGTTTCCACGGCTTACTAATGAAAGAGAATATTGCTTGGGAAAGTGAAAAAGCTCGTACTCTCAACAAATTTATTTTTAAGAAGATGGCAGAGCAAGGGAAAGAGCAGACTCGTGTACTAGCACTAGAAAGAGGAGAAGCCCCGGATGCTGATGGACACGGTGTTCGTAATACTCACCTGTTCGCGATTGCTCCTAATGCTAACAGCTCTATACTATGTAATTCTACAGCTTCTATAGAGCCTCTTAAGTCTAACTGTTTTGTACATCGTACTAGAGCAGGTGCGGATGTTGTTAAGAACCAGTATCTTAAACCTGTATTAGCTTCTTACGGTAGAGACAACGATGATACCTGGGATTCTATTATGAAGAAGGATGGTTCTGTACAGCATTTGGACTTTATGTCAGACCACCACAGAAAAGTGTTTAAGACCAGCTTTGAGTTAGACCAACTTTGGGTTATCGAACACGCAGCAGATAGACAACCAGATATATGTCAAGGCCAAAGCGTTAACGTTTTCTTTCCTGCGGGAACAACTAAGAAGGTAGTAAACAAAGTACACTACTCTGCCTGGCAGAAAAAGCTAAAAGGCTTGTATTACCTAAGAACAACTGCGGGTCGTACTGGTGACAAAGTAGGTGAATCGGTAGAGCGCCACGCTTTAGCAGATGATGCTACTAATGTAATCTACGGTAAACCTGGTTGCCCTTTCTGTGATAAAGCAAAAGCATTATTAGAAACAAAAGGGATACCTTATGAGTATGTTAATCTACAAGAGTTAGGTAAGACTGCTGCTCAAGTAACTGGAAGAAAAGAAGTTAACACTGTCCCTCAAATCTATTTAGATGGACAGTACATAGGCGGATACTCCGAATTAGAAACGCACTTTAGTGTGCTTAACGAAGAAGACGATGATTGTTTAAATTGCCAAGGATAAAAATATGAGCATGTATGAAATTGAGAACACCCAGGAATTAGAAGACGCAATGGCCGAGCTTTATAAGAATGATGCAGAGATGTTATCCTTCTACACGGTACAAGAGATTGTAGATGACGCTGTAACCTCTAAGATGGTAGCAGTAGAAGTCGCAGAAGATTATATGAAACAATATGAGAAAGGAACAGTATGTCAGTATTAGAAGCAGGTTTAGCCTACAAACCATTTAGCTACCCTTGGGCAGTAGAATACAGCGTTGTACACGAGACCCTACATTGGGGTGAATGGGAAGCCAAGTTACAAGATGATGTAACTCAATGGAAGACTAAGCTAACCGATATAGAAAGAAATCACATTACACAAATCCTACGGTTATTCACACAAAGTGATGTTGCTGTAGGTACTAACTATCTAGAGTTTTATATTCCTAAATTCAAGAACAATGAGATACGCTCTATGCTTACCTCGTTTGCGAATAGGGAATTCACACACCAGCGTAGTTACGCTTTACTGAATGACACCTTAGGTTTACCTGAAGATGACTTCACTGCTTTCCTCGAATATTCAGAAATGAAAGAGAAAGTAGATTTTATGACAAACATAGACACCCACAGCCACGCAGGTTTAGCTAAAGGTGTTGCCCGTAGTGCTATCAATGAAGGTATGAGCTTGTTCTCTGCTTTCGTCATGCTCATTAACTATACCCGATTCGGTAAGATGAAAGGTATGGGAGAGATAGTACAGTGGTCTATCAGAGATGAATCTCTACATTGTGAGGGTATGACAAAACTGTTTAAGACTTTCTGTGCCGAACACCCGCGTATTGTTAATGACGAGCTTAAAGCAGACATTTACGATATGGTGAGAGAAGCAGTTAAGTTAGAAGATAGTGTCATTAACCTCGCTTACGAGATGGGCCCTATCGAAGGGCTGACTAAACAGGAGGTGAAGCTATATATTCGATTCATAGCAGATCGCCGCCTTATTGAGTTAGGTCTCAAATCAAACTACGGGGTTAAAGAAAATCCACTACCTTGGCTTGAACCCTTAATAGCAACTACATCACATGACAACTTCTTCGAAACAACCGTTACGGAATACAACGCAGAAGGTATGATGGGAGATGACTGGGGCTGGGAAGACATAGAGACATTTGAAGTTAGTGCATAAGAAAACAAACGCTGACCCTGTTCTATGGGTCACATAACAACATATACGAGAAATAAATTATGAATAATGAAAATAACGAGCAAAAAGAGAACCAAACAGAACAAGACCACTTAACCGCATTTGTTAAGAGCTTAACAGATAATAAACACGTATTAACTACTGTACAAGGCGGTGTTGCTGCGGTAATGTTGGGTAGATTGATGGCTGTACCTCCTCAGTTCAGCTTCGCTACGGGTTTGGTTCTCGGTGCTTTACAAGCGTTCCATGCACATAGGCAAGAAGAAGCAGCGAAAGCAGAAAAAGAATAAGTAATACAGCCCCCTTAGACGCAATGTCTATTGGGGCTTTTATATTTTAAGTAGGTATAGCGCAATGCTGGTCTATTTAATTTCTCTTTAATTAAAAAACTAACTCTTAAAAACAATCAGGAATATTAAATATGAAATTATCTCAAGCGAAGAACATCACAAAAGCAATGATCAACAGCAACCTTTCTTTAAAAAAGGGCGCTTCTAATGCTTCTTACTTAGTACCTATGTTGTGGTCTTTACCAGGTGAAGGTAAGACTACTATGGTAGAAGATTTAGCAGCTGAGTTAGGCTTAGTAGTAGAGACAGTAATTGTAGCACAGTTTGACTATGCTGAGTTAGGTGGTTTCCCTAAGCTTTCTGCGGATGGTTTAACTTATAACCGAGCTCGACCTTTCTTCCTTCCACAAGCAGGTTGTAAGGATACTCTATTATTCTTAGATGAATTACCACAAGCAGTAATGGCTAACCAAAACGTAATGGCTCAGCTTATTAACGAGCGCCGTATTGGTGAACACGTTTTACCAGACAATGTAGCTATTGTAGCAGCAGGTAATCCTATGAACTCAAGAGCAGGCACAAGCCAAATGCCATCTCACTTGAAAGATCGTTTAACTCACTTAGACATTGAAACAGACCACGAAGGTTTCCGTAACTACGCCTTAGGTAAGGGGTTGTCACCGGAGATTACAGGTTTCATCAATGACCGCCCTGAGTGGTTACAAAAGTTCGATCCAAACGTGATGGCTTCACCGTCTCCTCGTTCTTGGGAGAGAGCAAACACTATCATCAACCTTGGTTTAGACCGTGATTGTGAGCGTCAAGCACTTAAAGGTCAAATAGGCGAAGCAGCCTTAACTGACTTTAGCGGATACTTACGTATCTACCGTGATCTACCTTCAGCAGCAGATGTATTTGCTAACCCTGAAACTACTGAGATACCAGCTGCTCCAGATGTCTTGTACGCACTATGTTCTAACCTTGCTCACAAAGTTTCCGCAACGGAATCTAAAGCATTGGTTACATTCATTAAGCGTTTCCAGTCTAAAGAGTTCGCTGCTTTCTGTATGAGAGACACATTGTCTCGTAACCCTGCCCTTAAGAAAGATAAGAACATTGCGGGTTGGGTTGTAACTGATGGTCGTGATTTACTACTTTAAGAGG
>Ga0209712_10004693_pt1 | contig 10817 bp, 9 predicted proteins | sample ArcOceMetagenome_FD_187443 | JGI IMG/M metagenome (GOLD analysis project Ga0209712, IMG submission 187443) | Marine eukaryotic phytoplankton communities from Arctic Ocean - Arctic Ocean - Greenland ARC118M Metagenome (SPAdes) (version 2) | ecosystem: Environmental > Aquatic > Marine > Oceanic...
TAGTGGTACCAGCGCACCCAAGGCAATCTTGACATCTTCAGTCCAAGCAATAGAAATATCCGTCAGAAACGCGCCAGGCATAATGCCATTGCAGCGCACTTTCGGTCCAAAAGTATGGGCCAGACCCTCGGTCAGGTTGTTCAATCCCGCTTTGGCGGCCGCGTAAGGTAATTCCGACGCGCCCGGTGCTACCGCTGCAATACTGCTCACGTTGATAATCGAACCGCCCCGCCCACGTGCCATTTGTTCACCCACGATCGCCGACAAACGGAAGGGGCCAGCAAGATTGACCCCGATTACCTTATCAAACAATTCTCGAGAGACCGTGGCAGGCGATTCGTAACGCGGTGACATGCCTGCGTTATTCACTAGAACATCAATGCGGTCATATTGTTCATAGACTTTTTCCACCATCGCATCACACGCATCCCAATCACCTACATGACACGCAATCGGCAGGCATGTTTGACCGGTTTCCTGCTCGATCAATTCTGCCGCGCGCCGGCAGCCTTCGGCCTTGCGTGAACTAATAACAACTTTCGCCCCTGACTCGGCAAAGGCTCTGCACATTTCAAAACCTAAGCCCCGGCTTCCTCCGGTAACTACAATCACCTTGTCGGTGAGATCAAAATAATGGGCAATTTTATCAGCTTGCATAACGCTATCCCTGACCTGTGAAGTATCGCTAATAGTATTCGCTATCGGAATGGCGATCACAATTCCTTGCAAACAGCATACGTAACTATAGACAGCCTGTCAGTCACCACGCGATGACGTCCAGAGACTTGCTGACTGGACTTAATCGATGAACGTGCTATAACCTGACCCAATCCCCCTATATCAAGCGAATAACCATGATATTTTGTGTAGATAGATCTTACGAGCCACCAGACGTCTCATGCCCATAAGTTTTGTTATCGTTAGCGCGCCCCGCACTGGCAGCACACTGCTGGTGAAGACGCTTAATAGTCTGCCAGGCGTGTGCTGCCATGGAGAACTATTAGGCTCGCAAAATGTGCGCGGCTATGAAGACGGCTTCGATCTCGTCAATGCCAGCAAAAGTGAACGAGAAGAAAGACTGCAGCGCCTTTTGTTAGAACGAGATTCAGACCCGGTAGGCTTTATGCAAAGAGCGCTTTCCAGCGACAACACAGCCTGCGGATTTAAGGCACTGTACAGTGCGTTTTTAAAACCGCAGTGGAATGACGCAAGAACCTGGTTGCTGGCGCTGCCTGACATCCGGTTTATTCATCTCACTCGAAAAAATACGCTCAGACGTTTTGTGTCTGAACAGATTTTTCTTAATGGCGGGCCCAATCACTCGGGAGCTGGCGGCAGGAGCGAAACGCCTATAAAAGTACATATTGACATCGGCGCGTTCGAAAAAAGGTCTGCCGAAATAGAAGCAGAGCGTAGCGCCCTTTGTGCGACGTTATTACATGAAAATGTACTGAACATCACTTACGAAGAACTCTCTACTCATACTGCGTCGACGCTGGCCAGAGTATGTCAGTTTCTTGCATTAGACGACGCCCCACCCAATATCGAACCCGCACTCAAAAAAGTAGGGGCGGCACATCTCAAAGACTCCGTAAGCAATTTTCAGGAATTACGGGACAACAAGGCTACCCGCGATCTGGCACGAATGGATTAAACCAAAACACAAGACCGTTGATACTTGCAACGTGCCGCATTCTGCTCAAGCATTACGAATCGTCACACCACCGTCCACCACTATCGTCGCTCCGGTCGTAAACCCCGCAGCAGGCAATACAAGCCCCAGCGTCGCATGAGCGACTTCCTCAGGATCGGCATAGCGGCGCAGCACCGTGCGACGATTGGCAAAGGTCGCTTTGTCTTCCTCCGTTATCCCGTCGGTGATTGCAGTACGAATCGGTCCGGGGCAAACGCAGTTAACCGTAATGCCTTCCTTGCCGAGATCAACCGCCATGGCACGGGTCAAACCCACGCTGGCGTGTTTGGCTACGGTATAAGCACTACCGTAACGGGTCGCACCCAACGCCTCAGTAGACGCAATATTCACAATACGGGGATGGAGGGATTGGCGCAGGCTTGGCAACGCCGCGCGAATAGCCCACGCCTGTGCGCCAGCCATCACCGCCAAGGACATATCCCAGGCCTCGGCAAAATTGTCGGCATCCACGGTCGTTGGAATAACCAGTCCCGCATTATTAACCAGAATATCAATCGCACCAAAATGCGCAGCAACCTTCAATACGGCCTGCTCTACCGCGTCCCGGGACGACAAATCTACCGTGAGCGCAAGCACCTCTGCACCGACTGAGCGAATTTCTTCCGCCACCGCTTCCAGACCATCCCCGTTAATATCCATAATTGCCAGTCGTGCGCCTTCATCAGCAAACAAGTGGGCTGTCGCGCGCCCCATGCCACTGGCCGCACCAGTCACTATTGCGACACTCCCACTGATGGAGCGACTGAGCTGGCTTAATCGTTTCATTTTTACTTCCTCATAGCGCTCAATATTGAGCGTGTCGGCTGCACGATTGCCGTCGCCGCTTCACGCACATGAACCCATCAACACTCTATACTGAGACTAGCGATCTAGCTCCGGCGTACGGATATTGTTTAGGTCAAATTCATCAGTGGGCGCAAATACGCCTTTGGCCATCAACAACGTTCCCACTCTGGCCATAATGACGCCGAACCAGAACATACTGAAAACTCATAGCAATCTAGGCCCCTGGCACTGTACCACTCTCGTTCTATCACACGGCTATCCATTCACCTTGCTTGAGAATAGCCTCCAACGACAGTATACCCGGCCCTTGATTTTCCCTACCATTGGATAACACCTGTACAAGAATGCTAATCTACTACCCTACTTAACATCAAGGGACACTCATTATGTCTAGTGAAAAATTGTCACCAACAGCGGTAACGGAGCAATTAACTAAACTGGGGGACTGGCGGCTAAGTGACGGAAAACTGCATCTGCAGTTAGTGTTCGCGGATTTTATTGCGGCATTTGACTTCATGAGCAAAGTGGCGGTGCTAGCGGAAGCAGCCGGCCACCACCCTGAATGGTCAAATGTGTACAATCGGGTCGAAATAGACTTAACCACTCATGACGCAGGGGGGATTACAATGAAAGATTTCGATCTTGCTGAACAAATAAACCGCGTGCTGGCAGAGAATACACCAGACCGATAAAAAACGGCCAACCTGATCGTCGGGTCGGCCGTGGCGTTTGCCTATTGTTCAGCGTGCACGCCTGCCTCTTTATGTTTTTCGTGCGCCGCATTCAATTTAGCCTGCTGCTCCGGCGTCAGAACAGCACGGACCTCCTCTCGCGAACCGCCCTCCTTCCGAATATTCTGGATTTGCGTCTTCTGCTCGTCACTCAGGTCCAGCTGCTGTAAACGACGTTTCCGATCTCCACCTTTGCCCTTGTGCGTCTTACGAAGTTTGGCTACCTTTGCCTGCTGCTCTGGATTAAGTACTGCGTTCATATCTTCGCGACTGCCGCCCGCTTGGCGAATGTCACGCATCTGCTCAACTTGCTCATCTGTCAGTCCCAAATTGTTTTGCATACGCTCTAATTTAGCGACTTTATTGCCGCTGGGCGGCTCATCCTCCGATTGTGCCAATACGGCGCTGGAAACGAGTGTCAAACTTAGTGCAAGAATAAGTGCTTTCATATCTGATCTCCAATAGTGTGTCAGGACTTTATTGGAACAAAACTTCATGTAAAACACTGGAAGACTTTGGTTAAGAATTGTTAAAGTTATGGCGCGCCTGTCTCCACAATCGCTTACGGCTCCAACACCACTTTAATTGCACCCGCCTTTCGATTCGCTGCGATAGAGAAAGCCTCTGCGGCGGCGTCGAGAGGCAATCGATGCGTAATCAAAATTCCTGGTAACTCAGGGCGCTGGGCCATCAACTGGGCGGCCGCATCAACGTCGCGCACCAGCCCGTGGCGATCATACATCGAGGAGGCGTAGATTTTCAGGCCCTTCATCGAAACTTCAAATGCAGGCAGACTTACGCCGTCCCAATAAGTGGCCAGCAACAAAATAACACCGCTGGGTTTACACAGGCGAGCAGCCTGCATTAGCGCTCCAGAATTACCGGCGCACTCCACTACCGCATCATATTCTCCACTAGGATTAAGCCCTGCGCCTAAACGCTCGGCAGCGTCTCTTTGCGCGTCGTGTCGGGCGGCAATATCCACCTTGGCGACAAGCGGTGTTAGAATCGCAGCTGCCGCAAGTCCTACCGCACCCGCGCCGATTATAGCTATCCGGCTGGTGGGCTTAATGTCCAGCATGCGTATACCGTGTGTCGCCACTGCTAACGGCTCTACAAGACAGGCATCGGCAGCGCTGACGTTGCTGGGCAAGGGTACAATGCAACGTGCAGGCACGATGATTTTCTCTGCCATACCGCCGTCGCGACCCACACCGTAGACCATTCCTGCACTCAACCGACATAGACTGTAATCGCCCTGCACACACATATCACAGTGCCCACAGGGTGCAATCGGCTCCAATGCCACGGCACGACCATCACTCAAAGTCCCGGCGACCTCATGACCCAGTGTCGCAGCAAGATTAAATCCCGCGTTAAGCATGTGTAGATCGGAACCGCAGATACCTGCCGAACGCACGTTCACGATTACGCCTTCGCCCTTAGGAGCTGGCACATCGACCACATGAACCTGTTTATCGCAACACCGAACTGCTTTCATCGGATAGTATCCTGAGTCAATGGCCTAATGGACGCCGACAGAATCGGCCCGTCAATATTGCTTATACGTCAACTAGTGACTCTAGTCATAGTACCCAAGCCACGCTACAAAGAAAAAAGGGTTTAGGCCGAGGGTCAGTTCAAAAATTCTCGCAGCCAGCCCGCGTAATCTACCCGCTGAACGGCTGCCACGGCGCGCCTCAAAACTTCGGTAAACAGGACGTCCTGCTCTTCGTTAAGCGCACCAAAGCCAATGGTAACAATGATGGTCATCAATGTGTGAAATGTGAAGCTACGGTATTCCTGCCATGTCTGCTCAAGATCAATAGCCGTGCCGTGATGAGCTCGGCGCTGAACGTAGTATTCAACTAATTCTCGCTCATGAGCCGCCAGGGTCGGAGCCGGCAGCGAATCAATAAGGAAGTATTGCACGTCGCGAATACCCTTACCCCAATGTGCAGCCTGCCAATCCAGCATACCCATCTCCTGTCCACTGACGAAGAAGTTACCCAGGTGGCTGTCTCCATGCAGCAAAGACAGCGGGCCGGAGAACCAATACCCCAATAAATCGTCCCAGTGGCTGATCGTAAGCCGATACGCCTCTGCGACATCAGCCGGTATTTCGCCAGGGCGTTTTTTCATACAAGGCGTTAGCGCCATACGGTTCAGATTTCGTGCGACTAACCCCATAGTGGGAGAAAGAAAAAGATGGTAATCCAACGGGAGTATCGCCTCGCGCTCTTGGCTACTAAGGTCGTAGTGGCAGGCGTGCAATCGAGCAAAGGTGTCCAGGCAGCCGTAGACCCGCTCCAGCGATGGCCCCTCCATCATGTCCGGATTAATAAATAACTCCACCGTAGGGTCTTCATGGAGGTTTTCCTGCACTAGATAAAAGCGCGAGCCTCGGGAGGCGGTGGCATAGGTGATGGGTGTGCGCAAAGGCAGGGTCTGCGCCACGTGGCGAAAGAAATAGGACTCTAACTGCCAGGAATTGATAATACTAAAAAACCAGCGAGTCGCTAGAGACTCCATCGGCACTTTGACGAACAAACTTGAGGGCAAAGTAGCCTCACCGGCCTGTTCGATCGTCAATACAAGATTGTGGCAATTGCTGCTCACAGAGGGTATGTCCTGACGCGCTACCGAGTTGATAACGATTGGCGCCGGGTGCGGCTGCAATGCCCCTTCGTTGATCAGGCGAGCCAAGGTGTCAGGCTTGGCAACATCGTCTGCCTTGAAGGGCAAACTACCCCCCGTGATATCTCCCACGGCATCCCACACAAGCCGGCAACACGCTTTGAAAACGATCAGAACTAGCTTTACAGTGTTGATTATCACCATCTGAACCCTATGCAAAAAAAATAAATAAACGCTTTTCAAAACCTTGCCGTAATCGGACATTTAAAATAATATGTCCGACAAGGCAGTTATACAAGGCCCCACCCAACGCTGGAGCGCATAGTATGAGCAAACAGACCGAAGCTGACATCTCTGCATCAACAGCTGTGAAGAGTACGACTGTATCATTGTCGGTGCCGGCCACAATGGTCTTGCGACAGGGTTAGTGCTGGCACGCAATGGACAAAAGGTTCTCGTGCTAGAGAAAAACAACTATGTCGGCGGGATGGGGGGGACTCGGGAAATCCTCAAGGGCTGCCTCAATGAAGTCGGCGCGAGCTGCCTGTTTCCTCTCTCTACAGAGATAAAATCATATTTCGATTTCGAATCGCATGGCGTAGAGTTAATCCCACTGCCGGTAATGGCAGTGAATCTGGCAGGCGCCGATGCTCGTCCACTGATTTTGTTTAAGAGTCCGCTGAAGCTTGCGTTTAACGTCCTGCGCAGTTTCGGCCCCGGTGCTATGCTGGGATTCGTCCGGCTGATGAAGTTTTGCCAGTATCCAGCGCAGGTGCTCGATCGCTTCACCGCGCGCAAAGCACCGCGCAAATTGGAAGAGCTTATTGCCGAAGCGAAAACGGCAAAGCAGCGGGAACACTTGGAACTGGCTTTCAAAGGCTCGGCCATGGACATTATCGACAAATTTTTTCCAGATCCGATCAAGCACCGAGAACTGCGCGCTAGTATGGCTTTTGCCGCGGTGCAGGCAACCTACAAAGGACCCTATTCGCCAGGCTCTGGCATGTGTTTAATCTACACTATGGCGCAGGAGGGCTCAGACGGTTTGATGCAACGCGTTAAGGGCGGCATCGGGAAGCTTTCAGACTGCCTTGCCCAGCAAATCAGTGAACTGGGAGGCGAGGTAAGATTGAAGCAGCGTGTTTCACACATTGTTGTGGAAGACAATCGTGCAGTGGCCGTTGAGCTAAAAAACGGACAACGACTGTACGCAGACATCATCGTTTCCAATCTAGATAAACAGGCAACCTTTAACGGTTTACTGGAAAACCATACTCTCAACGAGGCCGACCAAGAGAAAGTAGACGCGTTCACTCACCAAGGCGCGTTTGTACATATGCTGTTTAAACTTAAACGCAGACCCACATATTCTGCCCATCTGAAAAATCTCAATAACATACCTGGCGCCTACTTTGGCGGCGCCATGGTGCTCGATCCTAGCGAACTCCAGCGCAGTTACGAAACCTGTCTGCGCGGCGAACTGCCTGAACATGTGCCACTGGCATTTCAGATACCCACAATAGTCGATCCAACACTTGCGCCACCCGGTTTCCATATCGCAAGTGCCTATGGCTTCTATTTTCCCTGTGAGGCAGATAAGGATAAACGGGGCAAATTAAGAGACCAGATGGGCGAAAAGCTTATTGACCATATCTGCCTGTATATGCCCGACTTTCGTGAGGTCATTGTGGATCAGGCTATTTTTTCATCTGATCATTTTGCCAGCATGCAGGGCGTTACTAACGGTGACTGGACTCATGGCCTGCTACATCCCGACCAAATGATCGGCGATCGCTGTCTTATTGACGGTACCGGCCACACAACACCCATTGACAACCTGTTTCTGTGCGGAGCGTCTTGTCATCCCGGCCCGGGCGTGACATTTCTGCCTGGCTACAACTGTGCACATGAAATAATGGCTGCCACGGTCGCCGGATCAGAAGCAATCGCAGAAACTGCCTCAAAAGTTACTTCAATAACACAGGGACCAGCAGCGCATGCAGCGTAGTGCGCAATTGAACATCGCTTTTGACCCAGTTACTGGGCAGCGTGAGAAATGACAATAACAGACGATAGACCCACTCTATCAAAATTTCAGGACGCACAGCGTCCTGCAACAAGTCTGCATCGCGAGCAGGCTGAATAACGTGATCCATCAGTTCCTCCCCGAAACTAACAATAGCGCCGGAACTCCAAATCACGCGGCGCGCTCGGCTGTCGCCCTCCGATGCAAACACCGCGTGCAGCAGTGGCCGCCGAGGAATTTCCTTGATCGCAACTAATAGCCCCTCAACCACTTGGTCCGCAGGATGGGGGTATCTCGCTAACCGCTTGCGGATACAATCGTTAAGCTCAATCATTTCTTCCATAATCGTCGCAACCAACAAGTCGTCACGACCTGGAAAATATCGGTACAGGGTGGAGCGCGCCAGATCAGCACTGGCAGCGACGTCTTTCATACCAGTGGCAGAAATACCATTGGCAAGATAGCAGCGCCTGGCAGCGGCGAGAATGGACACGACCTGATCGGGCTTTGCATCAATCATTGATAAAAAGAATCTCTTTTTGAACACATTTAGTCTGGCATCTTCGGTTAAATGGATGATAGCGTAAAGCGGCGCCGACCACATAAGAGCCAATTATTTAATATTGCCGCAATGAGAATACAGAATGACTACGAACAAAAAATTGCAAGCCATCGATTACCAGCGTACTCCGATGCGCCTCCTCAACGGCGCACTGCGTGGCGCCGGTGCCCTAGGTATCGCTCGTTTTGATCTTAATCCATCGGCGCTAATTGCAGCAGCAAAAAAGAAAACCGGTCTAACCGACTTTGGCGGAGACAGTTTTCTGGAGCCGATGAAGCTATTAGTACAGTCACTAGAAAATGAGGCAGACCTCAATCCTTTAGGCAGGTTTATGAGCAAATCTAGTATTCTGCGCCTGCTAACAGACCGCTTATATGCTCAGGACCTTGTCAAACGCCATCCCGAAATTCTTGCACGCTCGATGCCGGACCCGGTCGCCATTGTTGGCCTTGCGCGCTCTGGCACCACTCGACTACAACGCCTGATGGCATCGGATTCAAACTTCCTGCATCTCAAATCGTGGGAGTCAGTTTATCCGGTGCCGTATCCAGAGTGCTTTACGGCAAGGGCCAATGGGAAAATTGACCCGCGTATCACCGCAGTAGAAAAAGGCTTGAAAGCGGTTCTGTATATGAGCCCACAGATTGCCGCGGTGCACCCGCTGGACACCTTCGAAGTGGAAGAAGAAATTGGCCTAATACAGCATGGTTTTTCAACACAGTTATTCGAGGTATCGGCAAAAATACCAACGTTTGCCGAATGGTTAATGACGCATAACCAGACAGCCGCCTATGAGCATATGGCGCTTCTGCTAAAAATTATTTCATGGTTTCGAGATGATCCCGAGGACAAACCTTGGCTTCTCAAGTCTCCGCAACATATGCAGGACTTAGATGCGCTTTTACAGGTATTTCCCAATGCCAAACTGATTTGCCCACACCGCGATCCGGTCAAAGTGGTTGGTTCTTCATGCTCGATGGTGTGGAACGCCATCGTGCGCGACAGTGCCAGTGTAACGCCTGAATGGGTAGGCCAGGAGTGGCTTAGGAAGACTGAGCGTATGCTGCAGAAAAGCCTTCAAGTACGTGCTGCCAGCGTTCCTGATCAAAATCAGTATGACGTTTTGTATGCAGACATCACTGCAGACTGGGAACATGCAATGCAGGGCATTTACAATTTTTTAGGGCGACCGCTCACACCTGATGCGCGTATTGCAATGCAAGGCTGGCTAGACAGTAATCAGCAGCACCAGCACGGTGCACACAAGTACAGTCTGACTGATTTCGGCCTCGACCCACAGGAGGTTGAGCAGCGATTGATGTTTTATCGTAAACGCTTCAATATTCCTTTCGAATCCACTAACCCTCATACGGCGACAGCCAATAACTAAGACGTTACGGAACCCACTATGACTATTCAAACACAGAGTCGCACTGCCCTAGGCGAATTTATTGAGCTACTGCAAGAGGTCGACACCCGTTGGTCAAGCCCTGAATGGAACCTAAATTCTCCAGAGGACATCGTCGGTTCCCACCGCGCGCTAATGCACATTATAGAAGCGTCTCTAGTGGGAAACTTTGAATTGGATGCCAGTCGTCCAGACTTTCGTCGCATTACGACATCAAGCCGCAAACTCACAGGGGACAACTCAGACGCGATTTATTTCGATGCTCCTGTAAGCCCCGATCACGCCTACGTCATACACGGCAGTATCCATGGAGCAGCCTACTTTTCGCTCACCATCGAGGTGGGCGCTGAAGAAGGACATATGGCAACCAGAACTGCTGGCGTGATTAATGACCAAAACCTGGAAATTGACAGCAATGGCGATTTTACGCTGTATCTGGGCGGCGAACCAAAGGACAAAGGCTGGCTGCCACTTGAGGCTGGCGCCTCTCGGGTTACAACGCGGCATTATTTTGAACACGCAAGTCCTGCCGCTATGGAACCCAACCTAGAGCCGCGTATCCGCATTGAATGTCTGACGGCGAAAGGCGTGCCTGCGGCACCCACTGACGAGTCAGTGTCTGCCGGTATTCGACGCGTCTGCAACGCCATACACGGCAGGACGCTCGGCATGCCACCAATGGCCAACGGCGTACTTCCCTCATTTGTGTCACTGACGCCCAACGAATTTCCACCGCCACAGCCACCCGGTGACTTTGGCCTCGCAGCTTTCGATGCGCACTATTCGATGGCGCCATTTTTTATTGGCCCGGATGAGGCATTGGTCATTACCGGCCGCTGGCCAGACTGTCGTTTCGGCAATGTGTGTCTGTGGAATCGATTTCAGCAGACCTTTGATTTTCGCAGCCGCAGCGTATCCCTAAACCGGACGCAAACAGTATTAGAAAGCGACGG
>Ga0209712_10004694_pt1 | contig 10816 bp, 9 predicted proteins | sample ArcOceMetagenome_FD_187443 | JGI IMG/M metagenome (GOLD analysis project Ga0209712, IMG submission 187443) | Marine eukaryotic phytoplankton communities from Arctic Ocean - Arctic Ocean - Greenland ARC118M Metagenome (SPAdes) (version 2) | ecosystem: Environmental > Aquatic > Marine > Oceanic...
AAAAAAAAAAAAAAACTGTTAAATCTAGATATAGATAGCCCATTGGACTGCGCAATGAAACCGAAGTCTTTTCTAGCAGCTTTGGGGTTGTATCTAAGTTTGCACAGTTGACGAGAGATGAGAGAATATTAGTTTAGCTAGATTAAGCCTAGAGCAATCTGTTGGAAATATGGACGGATGCGATACCGTTAAAATGCAGGGAGAAAAATAGAGAAGAGAACATATTCATATGCAGAAATCTACAGATTTCCTAGTTACGCGTGTCCTACGCCGGAGGATGCATGCATGTGTAGTGTGTTTGTTGTGTTGGTAGACGGAGGCCTCTGGTGCTGGCGAATTGGTGTGTGTAGCAAAAACCGAGAGAGGGATGTAAAGGCCTTAATAGGCCTAAACCTCCGAAAGGAGAGAAGAAAAGGCCTTGAACGGAGTAATGGAAATACTCCGAAAAGGTCTGATCTCCAAAAGGCAGCCCAAGGAGAGGGTGGGTGGGAGCTGTGAAATCAGATATTGCCTTTTGGAGACGAGCAAGAAGGAAGCTGTGGAAACGGTCGAAAAGAGCTTTCAAACGAAAAGTAAGCATTGCGTTTGAGAGAGGCAGAATTCCGAGATGGCAGAATTGCTCTGCATAGTAGCAGAGAAGTTCTGCAGAACAATGTCGCTGCGCGTCATCGGAGTTCTGTCATTGCTGTTGACCGTTCCAGGTGCTGAGTCCATCTTGTCGTCGTGTCTCAGATTTTGCTAGGGCGTGAGCAGTCTTGGCTAGAACGTCCATGGTGACGGTCTCCCAGACCATTAACTGTGCGCGCCACTGCGTAGGAAGCTGATCCTCTTGCGGTAGTTTCTCGCTACCGGCAAAAATGGTGAGTGGTCCACGATGTTCCACTGATAGCCATGAATCAGAATGAAAGGACAAGATGAGCTACTCAATAGGAGAGTTCATTCTTTTGGAACAATCCAGCAGATAGTTTAGTTAAGGATTAAATTAATCGAGCCAATACCGAAGACTACCATATCACAACACTCTCTAGGATAAAGTTCTTCTAGAAGATACGGCTGTAATCGATATTTCAACATTGTTCCAAAAGAAAAGGATTAAACAAGTATCAAGAAATTTTATGAATACATGTGAACTCACCGAGCTAACCTTAAAATTACAAAAGATTAACCTCAAACAACAGGAGTTGAATACGGAACATCAACAAGTCCTTGATATGATAAGAGATCTCAACGGGCCAAGAACTGAATCCTCAAGTAACGTTACCATCCAAGTTTGCGACGAAGTAAGGATACTGCACTCTGGCAAGAATAAGGAACGCATCAGAAAAGTCAAATACATCGGAAAACTAGTCACCATATCAGTGCCCAGCGGAGAGAAGATAATCAGGAAGGTAGAAAACCTAGAGAAAATAATTTAGGATGACTGCAGAAACAGCCCCCCCCTCCCACTAGCAGCGACAGTACAGAGGCACCCACACCTAATGCTAACAGGACCAGGAACCACAACAGAAACAGGAACAATAACAACTTTCCACCTTCACGTGTGAAGTCCCGGCAGTAGAGGCCGTACTCGGCACTGCCTCAGAGCAAAGGAACACGAAGGACCATTTCAAGGCCGTTCAAGACAAGATCACACAATATGTGCTAAGGGACTTTGATAACCACGGAGGCATAGTCATCGTCATTAGGGACCTTGAGGACCCAGTTACGGAGTTACTGAAGATCAAACCATCAAAGTTGACTACAGAAGAAATCACGGACGTCATTTTGGTGGCAATGAAGACAGAAGAGGGAAACATTACGTGAAGCGTAGTTGTATTCTACAGAATAACCTCCCTAAACTGTATGGACTCATGTGGGGACAGTGTACCCCTGGACTACAGAGTGAACTACAAGGGGATCCGTCATACAAGGAGAAGTCAAAGGATTATGACTGTCTCTGGCTAGCAGAGACCCTAAAATTGAACTCTTCAGGCATCGCTCACACTTCAAATCACTTCCATTCAGCCTTCCACGCTTTAAAAGGAGTTTTCTCTTTGCGTCAGGGTGCAAACGAATCAATGGATGTATTTTACAAGCGTTTTGATCTGACATTGCTACCACCTCACTTGCAGGCTGCAACACTGTTGTGCATGACGGTCTAGTGAAACATGCAGACAGTGCCTGATGCACAGGACAGATTTGCTGCAATGTGCCTCATAGAGACTGCTGACCCTGCCCGTTTTGGACAACTTTGGAGTGAATTGCAAAATGATACTTTGCTCAGCGGTGAAGCTGCTGACAAGTTCCCAAAGACAGTAGCCAAAGCATACAACATTTTGTGCAAATACAAGAAGAAGCCATCTTCGAACACTGGAGACCACACCCGAAACCAAGTTTGATGTCAGTTTCACCCAGACCCAGCAACGACCTGCTCCAACTGGACCACCTATTGCTGGTACTGATTGAATCTGTCATGATGCAGTTACTTGTTACAATTGAAACCGTTTTGGTCACTACTCTGGAAGTTGTACTCTGCCAGACCGCAGAACCAGTGCAAGGACACAATCTTTTCAGATGGGCTATGCTTTCACTCAATGCAAGCACTCACCTCAGGGTATTATTAATCCTGACTGGCACTGGGATGTAGATTGTCTACATTAAAGACATCCTCCATAATCTTCGTAGTAGCAGCTTGGGCTTCCTGAAATGCGGCTCCTGTATCCATAGGGATTTCATTTGCAATCAAGGCCATAATGTCTGCAATACTGTGCGCCTCTGAGAAGGAGTGTGCATTGTTACAGAGATTCTCGAAACTTGCGGCTTTCTTCCCTGCAGGATCATTAACATGTGCCATCTGCATGATGGTCACAGGGTGCTGATCCTTTCCAACAAAGACAGTTTTCATTCCGGACAGGTTAGTACTAGAACTAGTGGTCCTAGAGGACTGGTTCCTTAGGATAAATGATGCGTTCATGTTAGGGGATGACATAGTAATGTAAGTAAGTTTAGTGCGGTAGAGCTGAATTTGTGGTCGTAGGTTCTTGATCTTTTGGGGTAGGTGCCATGTAACAAGTGAAAGTGCGTGGTTCCTCAGTGAGTTAAGTAAGCATGTTATTCTATTGTTATTGGTGTTCCTTCTGCTGAGCTGATCGGCGAGCTATCGTCATTTGCATAACCGTTACATTAACGGTTCTCACATCTCACATATTCTCAGAGTGTAAATGCGTGGTGCAACTACTTGACTCTTGCTCTACAGTCAGCTCCATCAAGAACAAGAAACTTTTGGAGAATATCCATCCTTGCGAGAAGGATATGGAGATGAGAGTGTATACCAATGGTGGTTACCAGGAATACAATCAGGTCGGAACAATCAAGTTATTCCCTTTTGAAGTATTTTATAATCCAGCGTCAATTGCAAACATTCTTGCCCTTGCAGACATTGCACGTAATTTTCGCGTAACAATGGACACCGGGCAGGAACATTCAATGACCATACATTTTGGACATGACCAGGAAATGAAATTTAAACAGTGCCAAGAAGGACTGTACCGGTACTTCTTTCATACATCAGCAGCTAACAAAAATAACTATCTTGTTAACGCTTACTCATTCCTCAGTACTGTCAAAAAGAACAAAGCATATTTTCACCGAACTGAAGTCGAAGGAGCGGATACTGCACGCGATCTACAAGGCCAACTCGCATGGCCATCAGACCAGAAATATAAAAATATCGTAAAAGGAAATCAGCTCAGAAACTGTCCAGTTACCGTTAGCGACATCGACCGCGCTCATGCCATTTACATACCAGCCCTCCCTATTCTAGAAGGGAAAACAATAAGGAAACGGCCAGAACACATCCGTCAAATTGAGGGGGTACCGTTACCACTACCAATTGCAGATACATACAAAAACATCACAATCCTAATGGATTATTTCTTTGTGAACAAAAGACCTTTTTCCCTCACAAGATCCGAGAAGATCGATTTCTATTCGGTTCAAGCTTGTATTGGACGAGGAAAAGTTGAACTAAAGAAGGGCCTAGTAGACATTTTGAAACACATATACAACGCTAGAGGTTTTGACATCACTTTAAATCATGGAGACAATGATTTTGAAAAAGTCAGAACCCACCTACTACCCGCAACACTAAGCATATTTGCTGCTAAAGAACATGTTGGTGGAATTGAAAGACCCATATGCACAATAAAAGAACGCATCCGATGCAGTTGCCATGTCACTCCTTACAAGCAATACACGAAACTAATTGTTAAGGCTATCGTCCAAGATACAATACACTGGCTAAATGCTTTTCCATCCGATACTGGTATTTCTGACACTCTCAGCCCAGCAGCCATCGTCAGAGGCATCCCAAACCCAGATTACAATGCCATCAAGATCACTTTTGGTTCCTTTGTACAGGTGCATGTTGGTACTGACAACACAACCAAGAGCAGATCTGTCGGAGCCATTGCATTAAGGGCTGCAAACGAACGTGGAGAATATTATTTTATGTCTCTACTTACAGGAAAGCAATTACATGCATACAACTGGACTGAACTACCTATTGACGATTGCATCATCAATAGAGTCGAAACTATGGCCAAGGATGAGAAACAACTGGTCATGACAAATGGATATCCCATTTTTGAATGGGCACCAGGAGTCCCAATCCTTGATGCAGACGAGGATGAAGATGAAGTAGCGGAAGCAATGGAAGGCATCGTATATGATGGCGATACTAATTCTGAACATGACAGCCATGACAAAGTTTCTGATGATGATGACAATTCCTCTGACAACAGTGACTCTGATGATGACGGCGATTCCTCTGACGACAGCAACTCTGATGGTGAAGACAAAGACGTTTCTGATGACAACGAGGCAGACAACATTTCAATCGAAGAGGAAGGTGTCACACAGCCAGAGGATGACAGTGGTGAAAACAAGGAAGATGATAATGACGATCAGGAACCCATCACTAGCGACGATGTTGACCCCAGTGAAGTCCCTGAAACCGAGGAGCGCAGTGAAACACAATGCCCACGTCGTGCAAACGCTGGGAAAGGAGTCGACAGAATCAACATGAATTTTAAATGTAAAAGTTATGATAAGAAAGTACAATTAACAAGTACAAAAGGGAAGAAATGAGTGAAACAGAGAAGAAGGAAATGGAGTGGAGTCACGACTGTTTCCAGATCGCGACAAATGTGATGTTCACGCAGATGTCTGCAAAGAAGGGAATCAAAATGTTCAAGGAGCGTGATGTTGCAGCTATGCTCAAGGAGTATACACAACTTGACGATATGAACACTGTCGGACCACTGGACCCTGACAAGTTAACCCCTGAACAAAAGAGAAAAGCCCTTCCAGCAGTAAACCTGATCAAGGAGAAGCGAAATGGGATAATTAAGGGACGTACGTGTGCTGATGGAAGCCCACAACGCGGATACATTCCACGCGAGAAGGCAACATCAGCAACATTATCTTTGGATGCCCTACTTGTAAGCCTCGTCATTGATGCGATGGAAGGTAGGGACGTGGCTATTTTTGACGTTCCAGGAGCGTATTTATGGGTGGACATGCCAGAAGAGAAAGAAGCAATATTGAAGTCGGAAGGAGACTTCATTGACATCATGTGTGATGTCAACCCTGAACACATTCCGAATATCCGTTATGAAAATGGAAAGAAGGTACTGTGCCTACGAATCCTTAAAGCCTTGTACGGATGCATTGAGTCTGCTCTGCTATGGTACGAAATTTTTGCCAACACTTTGAAGGACATGGGTTTCGAAATCAACCCATATGAGAAGTGTGTCGGAAACAAAATGATAAATGGTAAACAATGTACCATCTGCTGGTATGTGGATGACAACAAGCTCTCACACGTTTATCCAGCTGTGAACACAATGATAATTGACGCCATCAGCGAACATTTTGGCAAACTCGTTGTGACAAGAGGAAACAAACACACGTTCCTAGGCATGGACCTAGAGATGCTTGATGGACGTAGGTATGAAGAGCTATCTCGAGAAAGCCATCGAACTGTTTGGCAAGGACGTCAGTAAGAAGGTATCTTCCATAGCAATGAAGAAACTACTAATGGTAGACCCTGATTCTCCACTACTGCAAAAGAAACTTGCTGATATTTTTCACTCCGTTGTTGCGAGACTCCTGTGGACGAGTAAGAGGGCTCGGCCGGACATTGAAACTGCAATATCTTGTTTATGTACAAGGGTCAAGGCACCAACGGTTGGGGATAGAGGAAAGCTGAAGCGCTTGTTACAGTTCCTGAACCAAACTTTGGACGACAGAAAAATTATAGGAATGGACAACCTATCGGAACTGTATACATGGATTGACGCAGCATACGCTGTCCATCCAGACATGAAGAGTCACACGGGTGGCACAATGTCTTTCGGTTTGGGACTTTTACATTGTAGATCCGGCAAACAGAAGCTGAATACCAAGAGCTTGACCGAGTTGGAAGTGGTAGGCACCAGCGACTACGTGCCCTACAATTTTTATCTCAAGAACTTCATCGAGGCACAGGGGCAAGTGCTCAAAAAGAATGTTATATACCAAGACAACCAAAGCGCCATGAAGATGGAGAAGAATGGCCGGAACTCTTGCACCTGGAACTCAAGGCATATAAACATCAGGTATTTCTTTGTGAAGGACCGACACGATAAGAAAGAGATCACGATTGAGTATTGCCCAACCGGACGTATGCTAGCTGATTACTTTACCAAGCCTTTACAGGGTAGACTTTTTCACATTTTTAGAGAGGTAATTATGAGGTGGAGACATATCAGCACATTAGATGAACTAGCACAGCATCCATCCAAGGAGCATGTTGGAAATATGGACGGATGCGATACCGTTAAATTGCAGGGAGAAAAATAGAGAAGAGAACATATGCAGAAATGGTGAGTGGTCCACGACGTTCCACTGATATATAGCCATGAATCAGAATGAAAGGACAAGATGAGCTACTCAATAGGAGAGTTCATTCTTTTGGAACAATCCAGCAGATAGTTTAGTTAAGGATTAAATTAATCGAGCCAATACCCAAGACTACCATATCACAACACTCTAGGATAAGGTTCTAGAAGATACGGCTGTAATCGATATTTCAACACAATCAGTGCTCATCAAGAAGGAAGAAATAACAAAGGTTCTACAGAGCATCTCGTCATTGTTTCATCGATTGCTCCCGGTGCATGACAGGTCATTGGGATCAGAAAGAACACCTGAGTTGTAACACCTCTCAGAGGTCAAACTCTTTCTTGTAGAATAGATCACACATAGAAAAACTGTATGGCTGATCAGTCTGCTCAGATCTGAGTGATCAGGAATCCCAAATGCGGATAAGCTGACACCAGATAGGCTACGTGGCAGGTTTTGGATAAGCCATCTTAGACACCTTTGGCAGGGTATCAAACTTCTTTCATTGTTTCCAATATTCTTGCACAACTTCAAACTAAACATTTCTAGTCAATTTGAAATTGAGGCGGATGTTGTCACCGTAAGACCCGAACGTAGCATTACTGGTGCGACTTTTCATCAGGATTATTACTCTACTCAAGTAATGCTCCTGCAGAGTATTACATACATAAAATCCCTCCTTACAAAACACTCGTGGGATTACGGAGAACTGCTACAGAAAAGTTCTTCTTTTTGTTGGTTCTCGAAGGAGTTGAGCAGTGTATCAGGATTATTACTCTACTCAAGTAATGCTCCTGCAGAGTATTACATACATAAAATCCCTAAGACAAAACACTCGTGGGATTACGGAGAACTGCTACAGAAAAGTTCTTCTTTTTGTTGGTTCTCGAAGGAGTTGAGCAGTGTATTTCTTAGTTTGAAGTTGAAGTTACTCAAAAAATATTCTTGATTCAAAGTAGAACCTGCAAGAAAACGTAGTCATTGAGCTATGTTATACAGCACAGTGGTTTGCCCCCAAGACGAAGAATTGCCAACCCTCCATCTGGCCTTAGCACTCTACCACAACATTGGTTCTTCATGTTGGCAACAGTCAAGGTTTGACGATGCATTCGTGCACTATACTAAGGCTCTTCAAATTGTTGAACAAAACTTCAACAGACTAGGTATATATTACTCTGCTGTACTAAATTGCAAAGCTCTCTGTTGTTACCAACATGCTGTCGCTGGCAGTGAATTTTACTCGGATGCCTAGTCGCTGTTCTACGATGCTTTAATAACTTGCCAAGGTTATGGTGATATAACGAGAGATTTGGAGTATGCTACCATCATATTCAACTTAGGACAAGTGAAGTTTGCCAAGAATGAATTCAAATGTGTGCTACAGATGTACCAAAATGCCCTCTACATCCGAAAGCGGCAGCTTGGTTACCAGCATCCAGATACAAATTCATGCCTGTTCTACATCGGACATGTCTTCGAAGAGGTGAAGAAGTTTCCAGAGGCCATAGCAACTTACATTTGTTTCCTGGATCAGTTAAAACTTACTGATGATCCAATTGAAGACAATGTCGACATCATGTATGTTTACAAGCGACCGACGGAGATGGTGCTGCCCCGGAATGATGTTGATGTTATGAAGAAATTTTTAATTTTGATGAAATAGAAAGCTTGCAAGGTCAGTAAGAATCTCGACACCGATATGATGCACGTTTATGTCAGGAATCGGTATTATTGGAGGACAGGAGAAGTGTCATACGAAGGGTCATTTGAGACTAAATGACTATGACGGATGACTGTCTACCGGTCCTGGAAGAAATATGTTTAGTCGCAGTAACATATGACATTGTTGCAACGGAAAGATAAGCATGTTTGTACGATCGACTGAGAAGACGTAAGCATCTTCTGCAGCAATCAGACGAGGGCTATTTAGCTAAGTCAGCGAGGTCTGTTTTGGTTGAACGGACGAAAGTGGTTAAGCGAGTTAAAATATGGTCGGTTGGTTTTAGCGTTGGGAAATACAATTTAAAACTGGAATACTAATCATAGGAGATTCTACTCACAATCTGAAAGGGTGAATTTATAAAGAATAGACTTATTGGATTATCGATTACTTTGACACGTTTACGCAGGCGATATCCATCTCCAAAGGCTGCAAGGTGATCTACAGAGTCAAAAGTCTGCACGTGCTCTCAAAGGTATTGCCGAAATCTACATGACAAATGGTGACATCGATGCTCCGATTGAATGCCTTATGTTTGCTCTCAAAATCTATACGCAGGTGGGCTCAATTGATGACCTTGAAGCAGCTACCGCTCTTGCAAAGCTTGGGTTCCTTGAGGTTTTATCACGCAACTTCAAGAATGCTCTAGCTTCATTTCAAGAAAGTCTCACCCTAAGGCTTTTTGTCATTGGAGAGAAGTTCAAGCGAGTGCAAGACACCTTGAGTGTGCTGGAAATCAAGAAAGACACATCAAATGAACTACACAACCTTCTCTACATTATCAAGGAATGTTTCCAAGATCAAGACATATCCCATGAAAACTTCATAGATGTCTCGACAATTCTCTTTAGGGTGGGCTCCATATGTCTTGAGCTCAGAGACGAGATCAACGCTCTCATGTGTTATCGCGCAGTGATTTTTTGCGAGAAGAGATTGGTCTCGATCAGGATTGAAGAGAAGATCCACTGCTTGTATTTCCTTGCAAAATGGGAGTGTACGAAGGGCAACCTTCCAAAGGCCATACAATTCTTGCAAGTTGCTCTGAAGCTGTACAATGTTGAGGAGGGAGTGGAAGGCGACTTTGGTGACTGCTCAAGGGAGAAACTGGTCGATATCACGAAGTTTTTCATGGCGCTTGGTGATACCTTTGTTCAGAATGGCGAAGTAGAACATGGATTAGTCACATACTCTCAAGTGTCCAATCTTGGCTTGATGGATTTTGAAGAGAACGATAAAAGATGCAAAGAGGCGACCTTCCCGTGTGCCCCTGCCGCATAATGCTGGAATGTATATAATGGTAAAAACACTATTAGTGTAGATAAGAATAACCAAAGAAATTTGTATTCATCATTTCGCATAGAATTGGAGACTGTACGCGTATTATTCTGAACCATGGATTTCGCTGATTTATGACTTGCAGAACTTTTTCGATATAGCACTCGTGAAAACTATCAAAAGACGACATTGTTGACGAGTTAGACGATGCAGAAGATGATCTGCTCCTGCCTCTTAAAACTTCTTCTCTATCCTGAATTAAATGGTGGTGGACCTTGTATCTACTTTTATTGGGGAATCGTCTGCCAAACAATGTCATGATGATGGTGTTGCTGATGAGAGAAGACGATAATCACGGCGGTGCTTCAAGGTGAGTTGATGATTTATCACAGTAAAAGTAAACATCCCAGTCTCAATCAAAATGGCGTAACCGTATCACTATGTGTCTAGGGTTTTGTGGGGAGTTTCAGGGCCACCAGTTGACCTTTCAATGGGCTAGACTTGTATTTCCGTGTCGCGTGCTGCTGGTACCTGGTGGGGGTGAGAAGCGTTGTGAGAGCGCGACGGCTGTTTTCTCGAGCAGTCATGCTTTAAAAGTGTGCAACCCTGTTCAACGCCCTATTCCGAAAGTGGGTAATAGACAATTATATCTGCACACTTATAGCTTATTAAAATGTATTACTAGTTGCAATGATGAGGTTGGTTTGTAGTATGTTTTCTTTCTTCGTGATGGAGGATGGCAGATGGCAGGATGGCTCCGCTAGACATCGCAAATGTGGGCGCGAACAGGACCAGTGATGCGTGGTATGTAATTTGGGGTAACCTACTTTGTGCCGACGGAGCCAAATTTCAAAACAGGTTAGATCCCCAGTGCCGTCGGAGAAAAATGAAAGTAGG
>Ga0209712_10004695_pt1 | contig 10814 bp, 7 predicted proteins | sample ArcOceMetagenome_FD_187443 | JGI IMG/M metagenome (GOLD analysis project Ga0209712, IMG submission 187443) | Marine eukaryotic phytoplankton communities from Arctic Ocean - Arctic Ocean - Greenland ARC118M Metagenome (SPAdes) (version 2) | ecosystem: Environmental > Aquatic > Marine > Oceanic...
TAGCTATTCATTCATTAATAAATCAATTTGAAGTGGACAAGATCAAATTAGTAATTAGTCAATGAGCGCCAATGCTAGTAGAATATACAACATTGCATGTCACATGTCCTGCGCTATGTTCATGTGCGATGACTAATGACATATACTATTTCAGATCGAGTACTGTAGAGACTCAATCCTGATGCTAATTTCAACCGAAAGTGAACTGAATTGAACTACCTATCAACTTACCGAATGGTGGTCATTGTTTCAGAGAACGGTACACTTGTGCGATAGTGCCAGTTGCTCGTTTGTCTGCTTCAATCGGTTTTGTACTTTATGCTTTGTGCCTCGTCGTTGATGTTCTCTGTCGTGCAGCGACGAGCCGCCGTCGTCGTGGTGCTCGCGTGCAGAGTATCAGCTGTAATTTTTCGTACTGGCCAAAAAATCCAATTTTCAACGGTTCTTTACCATCACACAGTTTTCCAAATGGGACTTCAAAGTGGTGCCCACAACCAAATTGAAAATGCGCTCACTATGACCGATACTGACCTAAGGAATCATCATTTTTTTCATACAATAAAAACATAATGCGCATAACTTCAAGATGGCGTAAATAATACTCTGCCCAATACTATAGCCGAATGTAGAATACTATTATTCAACACAGGAACATTCACATAACTGAATTTTCGTACAGGAGGGTGGCGAAACTGTCGGAAGTATGACCATTATTTATTAATACTTCTTCCAAACCCATTTCGACATCTACCAGTAAAGCTATGAGTTATTATTATCAGTATGTTCTGTAGGTTCCTATTCCTAATCACATACATGCACACAAGAAATGCTACAGTATTACTGTGGTATAGCTAGCACCTGTTGTATACACCATTCCTCTCCTTAGTTGAGAGCATTTTTCATTTGGATGTACAAATTCAAAATAGGCTCTAGATATTTGACGGTAAGGAATCATTCTATTCTTCAAGTGAGTTTTATTCCAGTAGACTGTAGAGTGCAGTCTTTTATTAGAGTTCCTAAACACAACTACGGTTTGTCATCAATTTAGACGAAACAATCTGTCACACAAATCACACCTTTCAATTCATCTCTCAACCTTGACATTGCCAAATCTTGGACTCTATATCCGTCGAAATGCCCATAATACAACTACCCTCAGACTTGAATTTCTGGTTTCAACGGTAATCCATCTTCCGTCCTCTGAGTCCTAAACCCTTCTTCCCCCGCCTCATAAATCTCACCTTTAAAACCAACCTCCCTATTCTTAACATCATCCGCTCCTTCAGTCTCATGGGCCCTAGCCATCTTGATAAACAAAATATTAGGCCTATTATATGCAACATCCAATTCCGAATCTCCAGGGGCAGCCCATAGCTCCAAAAGTCCATTCTTATCAAACAATTCCCTCGGCCTTAGTCTCGCACTATGCTCTTCCATCAGTGGATACTGTCTCGCCACAGCCTTTTCGAATGTGACATCCGAGATCCTAGCAATCTTTCCTGCAAACCAAAATGTATCTGAGTCAGGGTCACGGGCATAGATGTCATTAGTCAATTCGGGACCGCCGACAGATTGGATGGCGATGAAATTGTTGTATTGTCGTTTTAGGTTGAATTCATTGTATTTCATATCTTTTGGGATGGGCGGACCTCTCCATAAGGGTGTATCGTATTCTTCGTCATCTTCATCGTCGTCTACAATGTCGTCCCATTTATCATAGAGTGATGTACTCGTACATCTTTTGGGATGGTGTTTCGTGGCGGTGCAAGTGACGATTATTGGGTTACTCGCAGCAATACGAAGGATTGCTTGATTGGTATTTGGACTTTTGCCTCCTCCAATTGTGAACGCATTAGATTGAGAGCAAACTATTGCTAAAACGAAAATTGAATTGAAGTATATCATAGTGATTAACAATAACAGTCCGAAGTTTTATGGTGTGATGTGTGATCACCAATCACCAACAATCACCAACAAAAGAGAGTTGCAGAAGATCGATGCAAATGTGAGGAGATGCTTCAATGTGTTGAGATGTGTAGTATCTCTATTATGTTGGTAAATGAAAAGAAGATGGGTCACTATTACTGTCATTCCTGAGTGATGGGTCATTATTTGAGAACCGCATACAAATTCAAAATGGAAAGAAAGCAAAAGCTAATCTCTCTCAAGATCGAATCGAGCGACTGGCAGAAATAAGGTCTCGAGTGGGCAGGTATGGATAGGCAATCAGCCAGTACTACTAGTGTATTGCTACAATTGAAAGAGAAGGAAGCAACTCATGCTTAAGCTAACCATACCGAGCATTCTCACATTCGTAGAATCTACGCGTTGATGCTGTTGGGGCCTGGTGAGGGGCTGTGTCTTCACATTCAAGTAGAAGAAGCTAATGCGTCGAAGGGCGAAGACCTCTTTCTACGATAGCTGTTGATCAAGTAGCTTTGCCTCTGGTTTCGGATATACGAGTAAGGGGCTCAACAAGAGCATATATCAGGTGGTATCTACTACAATGTATTCGACTTTGTAATGACGTTCGAAGTCCATTCGATTCGATTAAAGATACTGAAATCTTAGCAGATGCAAATGATTCAGAGGAGGAATACATCACCATATATATTAGAGGAGGAAGCAGATCATAAAAGGAAGAATCGCTGCACACGTAGTAGTAGAAATTATACTTTATAACCATATTGTAAATACTAAACTCGCTTCCTACGAAGCTACATTCTGCTGATCCAATTGCGCCTTTGCACTTCGTAGCTTCTTCCTGACCCACGCAATTGTATCATCAACTTCAAATGCTGCTGTTTTTCATGTATATGCTGCTGTTTTTCGTGTAGAAGTTCTTGGATTACCACCTCCACATCGTCTTCTTCAACATGCATCTCATTTACAGTTGATACAACTCTGGTCCTCTTTGATGCCCGTGCACGAGATGATGAATTATCTTGATCGTAATCATCTTCCTCGTCGCGCTCTCTCTTTTCATTTGTTACCAGTGATCCACGTCTTGATTCATTGAGTTCATGGAGCTCTGCCTTTCTCTCAGAGCATAATTTTGTGAGGTTATCCACACGACCCTTCAAATATGTGTTATCTTTGCCTTGCTTCACATTTTGCTCAGAGAGAAGAACATTTGCTTCTCTTTCTGCTTCCAGTTGCTTATTTTGGTTGATAATCTTCTGGCTAGCCGCCTGTTGCTGATCTTGAATTTCAGCTAGGTATGCAATCGTCTTCAGATGTTCAGTCTTTTGGGTTTCAATTTTGGATTCTAGATCTGCATTTCTCTGTTCAGCTGCCTGTAGCTGATCTTGGAGCTCAGTTGTAGTATTATCATTGTCATGCTCATCTGGTACGAGATTGGAAGAATCATCGTTGATATTTGCTGGTTTGTTCTTGATAGTGCGAGGTTGGAGGAGAGCCTTGATTTCATCCGAATGTACCTCCGCGAGATCAAGAGGTATTTCACTGTCTGTACTCTTTTCCGTCAAGATTGTTTCTGCACCTGCAACTTCTATCATTAGTTTGATTTTGTTGGCAACATTACTATCGTGTGTACCATTGCTGTATTCACATAAGGAATACAATGCCGTATAGTCATCCAAATCCTTTGCCATGATCAATTCCCTTCCCCCAAGATCAATGAGCATCTTTATAGCATTAAGAGACGCACCCTTGCAACACGCATAGTGCAGTGCTGTATACTCCCACCAGTTATCATCTTTCATCATTACCAACCCCAATCCTCCGATATCAAGTAACGATTTAATGATGTCATCAGGCGGGTGTCTACAGCATGCCACATGTAAACATGTCGGGCCTCTCCCTCCTCGATAGAAAACGAATTCTTGTTTCTCGTCCTTGTCGTTTGAATCAGAGTCAACAAGAAACTCTCGAACCTCATCCCATTTCTTTTCATTACACAAATTGGATAGATAATTTGGATGTACAATTTCTTGTAAAGTGTGCCTAAAGGTATGGCGATGCATGTACGTATGTAAAGGTAAGTGTATAGTTCACCTACTTTCACTTTGGTCAGTGGAGTGGTGTCAGGTCTTCGAAAGATCAAGATTGCAACAGCTTGGCTCTTGGCTCTTGGCAACGAACAACGAACAGCAAGAGTTCAAAGTAAAGTTCAAAGTACGAGTAGTATCATACCGTAGGATTGTTTTGACGGCACGTGTTGGTGACGTTTCCGCGAACATTCAAACAAATGAAGAAGCTGGACAATGATGACACATCGTCGTCAATCGTCAATCCGGAACTTGGTTTGAGCAAACAAACAAGAAACAAGCCAACAAATAGAATGCGTTGCATCTACACGAATGAACCTACCAACAACACAACTACCCGTACTCATCAAATCAACAAAGCAATCACGCCATGTCCTCGTCATCACCAGGAGTTCCAAACGAAGTTCCAGACTTTACCAGGAATCACGCATTCCAATTACTCGGCGCAGCAGCAGGAATGATACTATTTATCTTTCTACTTCGCAAAGTAATCAACGTGATCATCATTGACATTTGCATTCTTGGAGACTGCAGCGCATGGAAGAAAGTTTTTTGCTGTAATAGAGATGGCAATAGTGGACCACACCGCTGGGGGTCCCGAGATGCCATTGCTCTTCAGACCATCGGTGCCTTCGCAAATCCTTTGGCATATTTGTACAATGACAATGTAAGTCCAAAGTCCACCCTCTACCACTTGCATGGATTATTGTTTTTTACTTTTGGTAATCTGTAACCTGACATTCATTTGATTTTCATGCCGTAGATGCAAGAGGATGCACGCAACAAGTTTTTAGACGTGATCACAGAAACAGAGGTAAGGCGTCCCTTGTTCCTTCTTGCCAAGTTTCTCCTGGCAATATACGTTTAATTCTCAAACTTTTTGCGAACTTTACCTTGACTTTATCAATGTCATATCAATAGCTGATATCAACCTCCAAAATAAGCGACAAAAAGGATCTCGAAGAGAAAGAACTGAGCGGAGAACAAGGAGAAGGCACACCAAATTCAAATGGCCCCGACGAAGAATCACAATGCAACATTAAAGGAAATGAAAGCATGGCAGAAGGAGAACAATTATGTTCCATCTGCCTACAAGAATTAGACAGCGACGCATGTGAAATAAGAAATTGCCGGCATGGCTTTCATGCGACATGTATCAAGTCATGGATATCCAGAAGTTTGAGTTGTCCCGTTTGCCGAGAAAATATGATTACTACCGATAGACTGAGGGATTACATGTCGTCCAATCAACACTTGCTGAAAACGGAATCGCGATAATAATACGGTGTTATGGCACACATAAAAATTCAAAATGTAGTAGTACCTGGTAATTTTGAAGTCCAAAATAAAATTATTATGACAAATAGCAATCTGGAACCTTGGGCCAATACTTCAATGGGCTCATGATGGTTCGTCATCCTCGTCAAATGTGAACCCAACAAATGTGTGTTCGTTCAATTCCTCTTCAGCCTCAGCTTCATCGCTGTCATAGTCTTCATTTTCGAGATCTACAGAATGTACAGCTGAGCGAGTGAAGGTCTGGTCAAAATTAGCAGTAGCTGCATCCAATTCCGATGAGTGTATTTTCCCATTAAGACTGTCTTCTCTCATTGTTCCTTCTGTATCTTCATGATCCTGTGATGATTTCCACCCTTCGCATGGCCGTATTGGTGGCTCGACTCTTCTATATATTACCTCTCTAAAGTCCAAGCCTCGGAAGAAGTCGTGTCCCATAGCGGAACGAGGCCCTCGTACCCCCAAACGTCGTCTTGGATCACGCTGTAAGAGAGCCACAATGCAGGAACTCACTTGTGGAGAGAACGACGACGGGATTTGTAATGGAGCACTTCGTAGCCTTTGATAAAGCAAATTTCTATCCGTAGTGTACCAAGGTGGCAAACCAGTCATCATTTCATAAGTAAGCATTCCTAGTCCCCAGTAATCTGCACAAAAACCATGTCCTAAATTCTGCAAGATTTCTGGTGCCATATATTCTGGTGTGCCACACATGGAAGTAGCTCCCTTGTATGGATGCCGGATGCCAGCCTTTGCAAGCCCAAAATCACCCAGTTTCACATGTCCATCTGAATCCAAGAGGACATTCTCTGGTTTCAAATCACGATAAATTATTCCTTTGGAGTGCAAGTGCGCTAATGCTAATAACAGCTCAGCCGCATAGAATCTTGTCCACAGTTCAGGAAAACGTCGATACCGCGATAAGTGGAAAAACAATTCTCCACCCGCACAATAATCCAATACCAAAAATAGCTTGTCACCCGTTTGAAACGCAAAGTGCAATTTCATAATAAAGGGGTGATCCACAATAGAAAGGACTTTGCGTTCCGTCCGTGTTCGTTCAATCTGACCTCGTTTCAATAAATGTGTCTTTTTCAAAATTTTCATTGCGAATAATCCATCCTTTTCCACTCCTTGCCGCTTTTGAACCAAAACCACTTTTCCAAAAGAGCCCTTTCCTAGCACCCTGAGAAGCGGCATGAACATTTGTATATTTGGCTTTTCATACATGCTCAGACTACTTTTGTTTACATCGGCATCGGCAGTATCCCACTGAAGTCCATCAGCTCCTTGTCTAAGTTCCGAATCACACCTTTTCGAAATCATCATTTTGACTTGTTCATCCTCTGTGGACGGAATCTGCTGTGCGTGTGCGTAACCTTGACCAGATGCTGGCGCTTTTTGATGCATTTGCATTTTTGTCAACATTGGTGAAGAACTTGAATGGGCTCCATCCATTATCGGCCTCTGAAGTGGGTGCAAGGCTGGACTTGACATGGACGGTACGAGTCCACCACTACTATGTGTCATGTTCATGTTCATGGTCATGGCAACTGCAGCCTCGGCATTATCCAAATCCTGCTCATCTTCGTCGTCATTATCAGCATTATCGTCGTCTGATTCCGTGTCTTCTTCCCATGCTCTATTCCACTGGTCCTCATCTCCCTTGGAATTCTTCTTTCGTGGTGGCGTCCGTGTAGCTGTAGCAGCTACTTTCATATTCTTCATTAATCCACTTATTTGTCCCACTTCACCATCATGCCGAGGAGGGTGTATTCGTTGCTGTTGCTTTTGTAAAGTCGAATTCGAACGCGACGGAGAATGCATTGGTTCTTCCGAGGCATACATGAAACTAACCGGGCGCTCTTGCATAATAGTGCCAGGACTTGAGAGTAGTGATGGCTGGTGGTTGTTGTGGTTGTCGTTATTGTGGTTGTGGTCACTGTCAAAAGTAACTTTTTCGTTCTGCGATCGGTGCAGCAATATATTTTGCTGCCTCTTTTCTCGCTCTTTTTGGATTTTTCGCTGCACCTTTTCTTTTTGCCGTTGCACTCCTTCTTTTCCTTTTTGAATTTTTATTTGTGCTGCAGACATTAGCTGTTTGGCGCTTGTCGCTGTAGCTGTATTCTGGCCATGACCATGGTTATCGGGTTGTGGTTGTGGCGAGGGCAAATGATTCTTGATAAAGGCTTTTATCTTCTTGCCGCTTTTAGGATTTCCATTAGCATTGCCATTACTGTTACTGCCGCGAGAACTTGTACTTCTAAAAGATTCGTCAACCTCATTATTTCGCCCTGATCTCACACTGGATCCTCCGCTCTCACTGGCGTCACCCTCGTTCGGCAATGACGTCTCGTTACCCATGTTCTTATTTTGTATGATAGTCTAGTTGTAGTAGTAGTAGTAGTAGTAGTAGTTGTTGTTGTTGTTGTTGTGTGACAAAGTTATGCCGTGTAATGTCGCGAAGCCTGCTTCTTTCTCGGCAAAAATGCGCAACTAGAACTAGAAGTAACTAGCTTCTTGGAACAGCCACAGTTTTGATTCGTGGAGACGAGGCTGACTAGCTTTCAACTTGAAACTTGTCTCAAATTTTCCAATTCACAATAGCGTCAAAGTAAAAATGAATGAGCCCGGTATAAATGCTCTTTGCTTACTTCGACTCCTATTGAATCGTATGGGTTTGGAGGGTGAGTTACAACACTACGTAGTACCACCAAGGAATTCAACTTTAACTCTTACAAAGTAGTTGAGGTGCCAGCTCGGAGCAACAACGGTCAATCTGGATAAATCTTGGCTAATTTAGACACATGTAAAATAACAGCGCTCACATTTTTGTGAAAAGGCCCCGGTCTGAAGTCTGAACATCAACATTAAAATTTGACTTGATACCTTGTTGATACATGCACACTGGAAATAGACAGCACATACAGACGGCATATTTTACTTTACTTTATATACGTATAATTACGGCTTCACATACTGAAGGCTATCATCATGATCTTCAAATGTAAAACCAACAAAGCTATTGGCATTCAATTCCTCTCTTTGACTTGAACCGCAATCATCATCTGAATAGTCATCATCATTTTCGTAATCATGAGATGTTCCAGAGTCCAACGTCATTCTTGTAAATGCTTCGTCAAAGTTGGCTGTAGCAGCGTCTACTTCCTCCGATTGCATAGTATGCAGACAAACATTATTGTTATTCACATGTCGAGATCCACCAAACATTCCCAATATCTTGCCCTTTTTCGGTTTATCAGATGCAGATTCTGGGGCTTTCCACCCCTCACAAGGACGTATTGGCGCCTGCACCCCTCTTCGTTCCACCAACTTGAAATCCAACCGTCTAAAGAATGCATGCACTTTCACACTATTTGGACCGCGTACACCAAGGCGTTGGTGTGGACTCCGATTCAACAATGAGGCAATGAAATTCATGAGATGCGGCGAGCACTCCACATTACTCGGGAATGATAGAGGAGATCGGAGCAAACGCTTGAATATCTTGCTCCGATCTTCTGTGTACCACGGTGGGAGACCCGTCATCATTTCATATGTCACCATGCCCAGACCCCAATAGTCCACTGTGAATCCATGTCCCATTTTCTTAATGACTTCCGGAGCCATATATTCCGGTGTACCAACCCTCGACTTGGCCCCTTCATACGGATGCTGAATGTGAGCCTTGGCAAGTCCAAAATCCCCCAGCTTGACATGTCCCGCAGAATCCAACAAAATGTTCTCCGGTTTCAAATCCCGATAAATGATCCCCTTGGAATGCAGATATTCCAATGCCAAGATTAATTCCGCGGCATAGAATCTGGTCCATCCTTCCGAAAACCTCTTGTGCCGCGATAGATGGAAGAAGAGTTCTCCGCCTGCGCAGTAGTCGAGGACGAGGAATAGTCTGTCTTCGGTTTGGAATGCAAAGTGTAGTTTCATAATGAAGGGGTGGTCGACTATGGAAAGGACTTTTCGTTCTGTTCTTGTACGGGATATTTGCTGTTTTTTGAGGAGGTGCGTTTTACGTAGGATTTTCACGGCGAATAGTTTGCCCTTTTCTTCACCCGATTGTTTTTGGGTGAGAATCACCTATTGATATGGATATGGAATATAGAGATATGTATGATTTGTTTGTTTAGCGCAATGTAATCATTGATTGACAAAAGTGAAGCGATAGTACATGTATCGCGCACTGCAAATGACGAATGATGTGATTCAATTTGATCTCACCTTTCCAAAAGATCCCTTGCCTAAAACCCTTAATTGGCTAAACATTTCTAAATGAGGCTTGCTATAACCGACACCGACGTCAACACCACTACTCTCCGTTCCAACTCCACTCTCCCATTTGACTGCATCTTCTCCCCTCGTGAGTTCATTATCAACCTGTTTGGATAAATCAGAGTTTAGTCTATCTCTCCTCTGCACATTATTCAGATCTTCATCCCCTTCATCATCGGAGGTACCCGAATCTTCATCCCATGCATTCTGCCATTGATCCTTGGAATTATCTAGTTTGATACTTCTCGTTCGGAGTCGGTTTGTCCGATGAGGACCATCTTGTGACTCTTCCTGTCCCTTTTCCTGTGCTTGTTCTTGTCCTTGTATCTCCACATCACCAGACGAATGTTCGGTTATGGCAGTGTGGTCGGGAGAGGCAGGAGAAGCGGGACTGATACTGTTACCATTGCCATTGCTGTTACCATTACCGGCCACACCTTCATTGACCTTGCGTTTGAGGAACCTGGCCTGTTGATACCTTAGTTTTTCCTGTAACTTTTGTTTTCTCTCTTGGTTGAGTGCAGCCGCATCATCGGTATTGAATGTATTCATGGAAGTAGCTGTCATCTCATCAAATGTTAATTGTGTCGTATGCGTCGGGTTACGCATTAATCTATGTTCACGTTTGGGCGATGCTGAGGTCTCTTGTTGCTGTTGCTGTTGTTGGCGGTTATCACCGGAAGACGATGGCGATGGTTTGATCATCATTAGATCACCATTGCCCGAATCCGAGCGTGAGGATTCCATGGATTCGCTAGGAATCACCACTTGGTCATTTGGTGCCGAGTTTGAGTTGCCCATTTTGACTGACTTTGAAGGGGGGATAGGAGATGCAAAATACAAATAGCAGATGCCGTGTTTTGTGCTTCTCAGTTTTTTCCGACTAACTAACTAACTACCGGCTACCGGCGCTGACTATGAATACCTGTACCTGTTACTGTACTGAACGGTGGTACTGTAGCAAGAAATGTAATTAGGCGTTGCACCAACTTAGGTCGTAACGAATCTTCTGATGCCTTCAGGTGTTGAAGCTCTGTTGCACTAGCTAGCTAGCTGCTACTTTTGTACTGTACTGTACTGTACACTAGAACTGCTGTCTCTTTCACGGTGGTGGCGTGATAATGTGAGAATGATGAATGCCTGATAAAGGTGCCTTAACTGAAACTGTAACTTTTTAACGATTCTTCCGAACACCTCTTTTGTGTCTTTTTTCACTGGCTT
>Ga0209712_10004696_pt1 | contig 10814 bp, 5 predicted proteins | sample ArcOceMetagenome_FD_187443 | JGI IMG/M metagenome (GOLD analysis project Ga0209712, IMG submission 187443) | Marine eukaryotic phytoplankton communities from Arctic Ocean - Arctic Ocean - Greenland ARC118M Metagenome (SPAdes) (version 2) | ecosystem: Environmental > Aquatic > Marine > Oceanic...
TTGTCACACTCAGTCGTTATGAACACCAAAAACGTTATGATTCACAATCAGCACAACAAATCTTCACATTGAGACAAAATTTTTCATCACATTACAAGATACAAACTTCATATACAACCACAGCAAGTACTCGATCAAATTTTATGGATATCCTTTTGACCGATCGTAGATCGACCCCTACTTGTAACATTCAACGGACTTATACATCTCGCAGTACACATGCAATCTTATTTGGTTCAAAGAAAAACAGAAAGGATGACGACAAGAAAAGGCAGCCTTGGAGAAGACTGCAAAACCTATTCAAACGCAAAGAAAAACAAATTATTCAATGGGAATGGGAACCTCGTCCCCTCCAAATCGACGAATCCGAGGTAGAAGATAATGATAATGACGCTGCCAAAAAGACGAACGGGACTAATTTTGATGATAGCAGCAGCAACCAAACTGCTGACGTTGAAGAACTTGGGAAAAGCGGAAGTAATGCTATGGAAAATCTCCGTAAAACGAAGAATAAAAGAGGGGATGATTCAGCTGTTGATGGTACCGGAAGAAAACCAATCCAGAAAAAAGTCAAGGGTTTTGTTAGATTTGTTACGTTGGCGATCTTGGTGACTGTCATTGCACCATTTCTGAGACTCAACGAGGACGAATATGGTGATATTACTGGTGTTTCTTTTAAGGCGGCTCATCAAATCGGTGGTGTGCCCTTGAATAACCAATATCCACAGACAGAGGGGCTAGAGAAGAAACAAGAACAAGATGATAAAAATGAAAATTTGGAATTAGAATTGGAGCAAATAGAAGGTCAAGAGGCTGAGTCTTCTGAAAATTTGGTGCAAGGAGATCCATCGGAGCGGAAATTAGATGACCTAGATATCGATCCATTGGAATCAGAAGGTACAATTGAAAACGGGGGCGATGATGGTCAAGATATGCAAGCGTCCTTTGGGTCAAAATCATTACCACCTTCGCAATTAAGCACCAAAGGAAAGTCCAAGTCCCCCGAAACTCCATCTTCCACTACTATATATCGTACAACAATGGGATATGTAGCTGAAGCGGTCGCCAAAACAGGCCCGGCAGTTCTTCGAATCGACACCGAAACGGATATTGAGCGTGCTGTACAAATTGGTGAACAAAAAGAAGGTAATGGTGGTGTGGAGGAGATGGATGATGGGATACCCGATCGATTGAAATTCATTCAACAAGGGCAGGGCAGTGGTGTTATTTTTTGCGAGGAGGGACTAGTTTTGACTAATGCCCATGTTGTGCAGGGAGCATCGAGGGTAACTGTGACTCTCACGGACGGGAGAAGATTTAGAGCTGAAGTCAAGGGTACCGATGACATCGTGGACATTGCAGTGTTGAAAATATTATTTGAAAATGGGAATGAAAACATAAAGGAGAACCCCCTACCAGTTGCAGAATTTGGGGATAGTGATGAATTGCAAGTAGGCCAATTTGTAGTTGCCGTTGGTAGTCCAGGTGGCCTTGATAACACTGTCACAATGGGCATCATAAGTGGACTGAAGCGCTCGTCAGAAGTTGTCGGTCTAATGCATAAGAAGGTTGATTTTATTCAAACAGATGCTGGTAAGTGCAGATCTTTGTACACGTAAAAACGATATCTATTTCGCAACGTGACATGCTAAACCAATTCTCTTGTATGATAGCTATTAATCCTGGTAACTCTGGAGGGCCATTGGTAGATGTTGAAAAGGGTACAATTATTGGCATCAATACATGCATTCGTGCAAACATGTAAGTTTCTCTCTAAGCGAACGAAAATTGAATGCTTATCCTTTTTCACGTCTGACATTTGTTTCAAGGGAGGGAACAAGTTTTGCTGTGCCCATTAATAAGGCAAAGGACATTGTTCGTGATTTAGCTGAGGGTAAACATATAAATCATGGCTACGTTGGGGTTTCAATGGCTAGCCTAACCCCTGATTTAGCTCGGCAAAACAATGCCGATCCCAACTCCCCTAATGGTATCATACCCGAGGTTAAGGGCGTCGTGATCACAAAAGTGTATTCGAATACCCCCGCTGAGGAGGCAGGATTGCGTCGATTGGATGTCGTGACGGAAATAGGTGGGAAAAGAGTGGAAAGAGCTGATGACGCCCAAAGTATAATTGATGGAGCAAAGGTTGGTGAGGGAATCGCCGTGGAGATTATACGGAGTGGAAAAGAGATCACCCTTTATATTACACCTGAAGACCTAGGAATCAAATTACAAAAAATTAAAGAGCAGCGACAATGAGCTATCACTCTCAGGGGTGTGAGTTTGCTATTCAAATAATTTTACAAAACGCGCTTAGAATGTTCATATCAAATTCAAAATGTTATAAATCCGTTCTTAATTCGAAGGCAAGTTGAGAGCTTTCATCATCGGGCCTTGTCTTTTGTACGAGATGTTTTTTAAGGTATCTATCACCGGTTATCCAGGTGGATAATCGTCGAAGAGCTAACATGCCTTGCTTGAATGCGGCCTTGCACGCAGTTGACGACTTATTCAATGCGTTTCCGCTTATTCGAACTACTATTAGTGCCAGGTACAATTCCGCAGTCAATCCCCATACTCTTCATTTTTACAGCAGATTCAAACAAGTAGTCAAATGATTCAAGCTTTGTTTTCGCCTCTTCCCAAGAATCACCCCAAACATAAACACCATGACGTCTCACCAAGACAGCGTTGCACTTGGGATACTTTTGGATAGCTTTTTCAAAATCGGGTGCAAGAAGATTCTCACTTCTTTGATTGTCAATAATTGGAATTTCAAGCATGGAATCGTATGCATGGTTTCCCACTCCTTTGATCATTTCCAAATGAGTTATTCTCAAACAGTGTGTGGTTTCACCATCACCCGAATTATCCTGCTCAAGAAGGGTGGCAAGCTGAGCATTTAATGAATGCGTGTGAATCACACACATTGCACTAGGGCGAAGATTATACACACAATACCAGATATTTGTCATGCTTGACAATTTCAAACCAGGCGTCACAGGCATGGAAACAACCTTCTGGTCCATATCAAGTTCAAACACATCATTTCCAATCATGTCTTCTTTTTGAATGCCACTAGGCGTCGAAAAAACTCTAAAAGGATCATCCTCGGCCCCTGACCCTATGCGGATACTCATCCCCCCTCTATATGCATTGCATGTGATTTTACAATAGTCAGCATAAATGCAATCAATTAAACCTAGTCCTTGTGGCTTCATTGACTAATGATTTAGAACGTACCCTGTGCCTGGCATCCACCCCTTACTATAAAACTTTTCACACAATTGACTGATGAGACTTTTGACGACCTTGGATTCATCTTCATGATCAACTTTCCCACCGTGGCCAGATTCTGCAATGGCGTCATTGGGACAGGAAGATCCAGTGCGGGACCAGCCATGAGCTGTGTGGATGTATCTTCTTTCGCATTCGTATAGATGAATCTGACCGTCCTGTGATAGATGGGGATACATAGCTGGTGGGAGATCCTTATTTGTCCACCCATTTCCTGGGGCGTCGCTGTCGCTATTACCATCTTCTTGCGACATGATGAAGTGTATCGTGATTAGTATTGAAAGCTGGCAAAAGCTGGTTTCATTCAATTTATGCCAGTTTCAGCAAGGTTTCAGTTGAATTTTCTATCTATGATACAATACCGGCCCCGCGCCGGTACGCGTCGGCCGAAAATCTCAAATCTGCGCACTTTATTTTTGTTTGCCAATTTTTTTCGAAAATTCCAACGCGCGAAGCCCCATAAACGTGTTCAATACTTGTACTGTACATACCGGGTTTCTATCGCAATGAATGCCTTGGTAATAAATACAAGTACTCATAGAAGGTGCAACTAAAGTCAATACTGTTAACTAATATTATGTCAGCTTATTTGCAGCAGTTTGTTTCTATTAGTTTCGCTTTTTTTTTTTAATTCGGCCTCCTAAATGACCACCGGAAGGTGGAAGCCCTTGTTCTCTTTTTTTGCAAAGGCAGGCAGGACGATGTTTGATTGTAAGGAACAGAAAAGATTAAGTATTGTATGAGTGGTATATCATTTCTACCATGTTCATAAATGCAACATATATTTTAATTTCTTAGTCAACCTCTTCGACGCTAGGACCATCATCAACACCGTCAAGATCATCACCCATAAAGTCATCATCTACACCAGCCTCTCCAGCCTCGCTTGCATTATTAGCACTTTCATAAGCTTTCTTCAAGATTGGGTTTGCGATGCCTTCCACTTCCTTTTGCTTTGAATCGTACTCATCCTTCTCAGCGGCAGGATTATCCTCGAGCCATATGAGAGCATCCTCTACAGCAGTTGTGAGACTCGACTTGTCATCCCCATCAAGCTTTCCTTCAAGTTGGTCAGAAATTGAGTTTTTGAGGTTGTACAGGTAGGCCTCGAGCTGATTTCTAGCTTCCACCTTCGCTTTCTCGGCATTGTCCTGTTCGGCGAACTCTTCTGCCTCTTCAACCATTCGTTCGATTTCTTCCTCCGAAAGCCTTCCCTTCTCACTGGTAATAGTGATTGACTTTGAAGTGCCCGATAGTTGGTCAGATGCAGAGATACTAAGAATACCATTGGCGTCAACATCAAATGCAACCTCGATCTTTGGCATTCCACGGGGTGCTGGAGGGATGCCACTCATTTCGAATTGTCCGAGGAGACGGTTGGATTTTGTCATTCCACGCTCACCTTCAAAGACCTGAATGTTGACACCAGGCTGATTGTCTGCATATGTGGAGAAAACTTGGCTCTTTTTTACAGGGATGGTGGTACCACGCTTAATAATTGGAGTCATGACGCCACCTGCTGTTTCAATACCAAGAGAAAGAGGAGCAACGTCCAATAACAAGACATCCTTTGTGGCGTCGGCAGCATCTCCACTCAAAATACCTCCCTGCACAGCAGCACCGAATGCGACAGCCTCGTCAGGATTGATCTCTCTATTCAATTTCTTACCGTTAAAGTAGTCAGTCAGCAAGGTCTGGATTTTTGGAATACGCGTCGACCCTCCAACAAGAATCACCTGGTCAACTTGGCTCTTGCTCACTCCAGAATCCTTCAACACCTGAGTCACTGGAATCATAGTTTTCTTGAACAAGTCAATGTTCAACTCCTCAAACTTGGCTCTACTAATGGTGGTAGAAAAATCAACTCCATTCGCCAAAGCTTCGCAATCCACCATTGCAGAATTCTGAGTGGACAGAGTCCTCTTGGCATTCTCGCATTGTTTTCTCAAACGCTGCAAAGCACGCTTATCCTTACTAATATCAATGCCACTCTTTCTCTTGAACTGGGCAATGAAAAAGTCCATCATACGCTGGTCAAAATCTTCTCCTCCCAAATGAGTATTTCCCGAAGTAGCCTTGACCTCAAACACTCCATTATCAATATGCAAGAGCGTAACGTCAAAAGTCCCTCCTCCCAAATCAAACACCAAAATCGTCTCCTCCACATCCTGCTTATCCAATCCATACGCAATAGCCGCAGCCGTGGGTTCATTAATCACGCGCTCCACCTTCAAACCCGCAATCGTCCCTGCGTCCTTGGTAGCCTGACGCTGCGCATCATTAAAGTACGCAGGAACGGTCACAACCGCCCTCTTAATCTCCTCCCCGACAAACGTCTCAGCCGTCTCCTTCATCTTTCTCAAAATCATCCCCGAGATCTCCTCCGCACTAAAGGTCTTGGTCTTTCCATTTTCTCCATCACATTTTTCAATCTCGATATCGGCCTTGTTTTGTTTATTCTTTACTAAATTGAATGGAAAGAGAGTTTTATCCTTTTGAACCGATGCATCACTGAACTTGCGCCCAATCAATCGCTTCACGTCAAACACGGTCCTGGAGGGATTCTGACTAGCTTGATTCTTGGCAGCGTCCCCAATCAATCTATTACCATCTGGCAAGAATGCTACGTACGAGGGTGTGATTCTGTTTCCCTGTTCGTTGGGGCATATTTCGACTCTGCCGTTGCGCCAGACTGCTACGCAGGAGTAGGTTGTTCCGAGGTCGATTCCTATGCATGGTCCTGTGGGGGAGGAGTCGGAGTCGGATGCTCCCCCGCGTATATTGAGGGATTGAGTGAGACCCAAACCCAATGATGTTGATGTTCCTGTTCTTGAACCTGTTGCTGATTTGTGGAATGGCCATGATGATGCGAGTGCGCCTTGTTGCACGGCCATTAGGATGGCAGATGCCAAAGCGATTCGGAGTCCTCCTAGAGTTCTCGACATTCCTTTCTTTTTCTTTTCGATTGGGTTGAAATTATATTATCGTTAGGTCAGTTGGGTACTGTATTGTACGCAGTCTTGAAGATGTAAACTACAAACAATGAATGAATGAAATAATCAAATCAATGAATGCATCAATGACATCCGATCCAGAAAGAGAAATAATACATACGGTATCGATAGGTCTAGGATTTGTTTTGGAAAGATTTTTATTGGAAGCCTTTGGAAACACGCGTTTCCACGTGGAATGGAAATGCAGCGGGGGGGCGATTTGGAGAAAATATTTGGTCGGCCCCTTTTTCACTTTGCGCGCCTCATTTCAATCTTGGCGATAAAATTTTCGACAGAAGAAACCTCCCTCCATTCCACTCTCCACTCACTATGTATGTACTAGCTAGCAAATGTATGGCATACCGGTAACACCACGTAAATATAACACACATCACACATCATCAATTTATAGGATCCATCCGGACAACTTCTCATCAGTCAACTGTTCAAAAGAAGTGTCGCCGAGAGTTGGAAATCAAAGAAAGGAATCCGTTAGTTAGCAATGGATCAGTCCAACAATGAGTGCGAAGCATCTGAATTGGCTTCAGAATCTGCCCGGCGGGAATTGGGCTCCTCCGGTAGCATTGATGGCAATGGCAATGATGATGACGATGACGAGTCAAAGAATGTGAATAGTGATTTGAGGTACGTGTACGTGTTCGAGTTGAAATGTGTCTAAAAAAATCAATCAGTCCCCACCTTCAAATATTACCCTGAGCTGGAAAGGAATGGCATCATGTCCAATGATTGCAAATGTGCGCTAACTCTCTACATGTTCCTTCCATCCTTTATTAATACTAATACTTCTCCACACAACAGAGACGTCAACGTCAGCAGTGATTGCAGCCATTCCTCCTCAGACGATGACTCTCCGAAAAACTCGACGAATTCGAATACAAATGCAAGTGCAAATGCAAACGGTACCTTTGTCGTCGAAGAAGATGACAATGAGGACAATGAAGAAGAAGAAATAAACGAATGGATGTTCACCCAAAACGATGATCGGGGGGCATTCTCGGCATTTGGTTCTGACGCAGGGCTGTTGACACAAATTGGTCCCATGAGCGGGGGAGAGGATGACGAAAGCGAAAGTGATAATGACAATGTGAATGTTGGTGATGCACTGGGGGGGTGTGATGATCCAATGGATGGCAGTCCAAGTGAAATCAAGTCGTTGTCAGATGAGATAGATGGTACGTGTATGGTGGAGCAACAGCAACAACAACAACAGGAGCAACACGATGAACGAGATGAAACTCAAGTCGACAAGACAGAAGAAAATGAGCCATTGTCGGAAACGATGACAAAATCTGATGACGATCCAATTAACTCGCACAACATGGATTTTGCAGAACGTGCAAATGATAATCAGACGGGTTTCACGGAGGATAAAAATTTCGCTGACGTGAATCATGGAGACGGTGAGAAGTCTTGGTCGAGAAGCATTTTTTCCAAGAAAGACGTGGAAGATGTTGATTCGAAGGGGTTCACAGGAGACTCTCAAGGCGATGGTGATGGCGATGGCGATGAGGATGAGGAACAATCGTCGGGTTTGAATCATGTTGGTGCCACAGAGAGTGTTCGGAGTCAAGATTTGGAGTGTACAGAAGATACTCTGGTTGTTGAGGAAAGCCTAAGCCCCAGTCCCTTGAAAATGAATCAGAATAAAGAAACGAAGCGAAAAATGCAAGAATCACAAAATGCGTGGAAAGGGTTTACCGAAGATGAGAAAGTTGAGGAATATCATGATGAAAATCAGGGGGCAAACGTACACGTACAGTGCGGGGGTCATTCCAGGAAGCTATCATTTGATGCCATGCAACCTGGTTTTACAGAAGATTCCGACATAGAAGGAAACATCGAAGCGGGAAGTAAAGACGATGATGATTGTAATTCATCTTCTAGAATGCAAGATGAGGATTGTGGTGCACAACCTGTCACTGGCAAGAAAGTTGAAGAAAATTCGAGTTGCAATGGAGCGGGTCCTGAATTTGCGCAAGAATCTGTCAATAGAGGTTCTGAGGGAAATACTGTTGATGGCCCTGCTGCCGATGAATGTGCTCGAGAATCTACCAATACTTTCAACGAAGAAGGAAGTGGTGGCGGGTCGAGTGATGCTCAGCTTGCAAATCAGAAGAAAAGTACAGAGAGCAATGAACAGAGACATTCAATTATGCAAGATATGACTTCATTGTCTGAGAAGATAGATCCTGGCTCGGAAAGGGCTGTTGAATTGGATATGAACGATGAGACCGGGGCGGAAAAGATTCTTGAGAGAGATCTTAGCCCAGCAAAGATAAGTGGGCAACTCGAAGATTTGTGTGATGGAAGTAGAGATGAGAATGACAAACAAGAGGACGGTATCACAGGACGCGACATTGATGAAACTAGCATTTATTTGTCCATCTTTACTGGCGATACTCAGCCGATACCGTCCCAATTTCCCCTAACTCTTCAAGATGAGAAGGAAGATAGTCAGAGAGTTGTAGATGTGAATAATAACACCAATGCAACGTGCAGTGCCAACATTGTGGAGCAGAATAACATCACGACGACCCCTATCACGAAGACCCCTGTCATTTCTAAAACCAACGAATCCGTAAAATCACCTCAATGTGGCTCTCATTCGGATTATACTAACGATAGTTATTATGGAGGTTCAACAGAAGAGCTGCAGAGTGGATCACTTTTGACTCCTCAGAAAGACAAGTCAATGCATGACAAACAGTCAACTGGTAATCCAGGCTACGAAGAAAGTGCGACAAAGGAATCATCGAAGCCCTCTTCACTCCGCCTAGTAGGTGATGAGATATCACCGCCGTCGAATAAGAATAGCACAGGAGAGATTCTTGGAGATTCTCTTAACTATACGGCTACTCCTAACGATGATGAGGGCCTATCTTATCCACAAGATTATCTTGGGGGAAACGTGTCTCAAGACGAGTCGAAATTGAGCCACAAAGCGTCGTCGGGGACAGAGACTCTTACTATTACTCCACACTCTCAAATCCTTCTTGAACCAGCGCAGACGGTAAAGAAACCTACTTTTTCTGTGGCAGATAAAGTTGTTGGTCTAAAATCAAGAGCACGAAGCGTTGGCGTGAATGACGAAATCAGCGATTCGAGTGATGAGGAAGATGCTGCTGTGGATGATCTTAACAACCAGGCACAAGGGTCTGTTGTGGTGAGAGATAGGCCGGCACAAACTCAGAAGGATGGACATTTTGATGTGCAATCAAGGAATGTAGAGAATGCAACTTTGAAGACGCATTTAGTTTCGACTCCATCTAAAGAAAAGTCGCCGAAAGAGAGGTACATTCTAAAGTCCCCGTTGTCTGTAAGAAGTAACAAGACCGATGATGAAGGCGATACCTTTGTCAATGATAGCAGTCAGCCTTTGAGATCTTCTCCTTTGAAAAACTCTCCTCGACGAGCTAAGAAGATTGGATCAGAATTTGGTGAGAAAACGAAACCTACCTTGAAATCCCAAAGTGATGGAGGGTGGCTGAAGTCTCGTCGGGAGAAAATTCAACACAGGAACAAGCGCGATGAGAGTAGGTACGAAAGTGAAATTAGTGATGAGGAGACGCAGCTTGAAACCCCAAATAAAAATAGCGGCTTTGAGGACTCGGTTGAAGAATTTGAGAAATCAGGTTCTTTGTCAGGTCTAGAAGATACACAACCCGGTAACGACGACGACGATGATGACGATGTACCTCTGATCTCTCTCCGCAGCGCATCAAAACGAAATCCTTCGCCTCTAGAATCATCTGACGAGGAGAATGAATTTACAGATGACTGGGATACAACAGTCCAACCTTCCCAAACTACCAGAGCCATCAAGTCACAATTACAGAAATTCGAAGATATGTATGATGTCAGAACATTGAAGAAGAAGTTAAAGGCCGCCCAAGGTTCTGATGATGTCTCGTCAAAGAGAGAAATGAAGATCCTTAGAGATAAGAATAAGGTGTTGGATAATAAGAACAAACAAATCATGCGAGAGAAAGAGTCCTTGCGAAAACAATTGGTTGCAGCTAATGCGCAACTGAACGAGAAAAATGATCTTTTGGCTCAAATGAAGGAACGGCTTGATGAATATCAACCCATTTTGGAAGCTGTACAGAAACTTGGCTTGGGTTCGCAATCGGCGGAGATACCTAGAAAATCCGCTAACAAGAAGACCCCTCGATCAAAGTCAAAAAGGAAATTAACTCCAAGTAAAAGTCTCCAGAAGAAGCCTATTGAAAACAATGCTGAGTCTGACAACGAAATAAACGAGGACCACTTATCTAACAAGAAAATATTCCGCACACCAAAAGGGAAGAAGATCGTCAAGCAATCAGTCAGCATTGTCTCTGTCAGTAACAGGAAGATAAAACAAAAGATCCGGAACCGTGGAAACATCACGTTTAATGTAAGTTGTCTTCCGCAGTTACCGACAATTTTGTGTTCGACCACCTCACACGATCTTTTCATTCTTTATTTATGCACAGAATTTGTGGAAGATGTTGCAAAGCA